>Ga0099364_10000376_pt1 | contig 74799 bp, 96 predicted proteins | sample TergutTh196P3_FD_73070 | JGI IMG/M metagenome (GOLD analysis project Ga0099364, IMG submission 73070) | Microcerotermes parvus P3 segment gut microbial communities from Pointe-Noire, Republic of the Congo - Th196 P3 | ecosystem: Host-associated > Arthropoda: Insects > Digestive system > Gut ...
GTGCGTTAGCTCTTACTTCACCATAAATCCTTCTGGCTACATCCCACACAATGCCGCCATTTTCATACGTTCCGATTTTTTAAGCTGTGCGTATCCAGTAATTCTCTGACATATTTATGACTGCTACATCTTGCCCGAAATTTCCGATTACCTCTCTTACTGCATTGAGCACCCTATAATGTGATTCTATAGCCACAAATTCTATTGCAGGGCTTCGAGTAAGTGTTGTTGGAGCCGCAAGATAGAGAGCTACATTACCCGTATTTGCCAATGCATCGGGGGTATTATTACTCGCCATAAATTTATGCTGATGCTCGATTATCCTGTCCGATTGCACGCCGCCTTCAAAGGTTGAATTAATTAGGGCAATAAAAAACCCCGAATTAACGGGGTTTAATTAATTTACTTTTTAATTGCGGGTCTTCTTGCAGGTGATTTCCGCACTACAGTCTTTTTAACAGCGGTCTTTTTTACAACCGTTCTTTTGGCGGCTGGCTTTTTTGCAGCAGGTTTCTTAACTGCTGATGCAACCATGAGGTCTTTTTCTGCCAGTAAGATTTGCTTGTCCAACAGTTTTTTTCTTTCTTTAAGTTTTTTCAATCGATCCTGTGCTTTCTCTTTTGTCATTCAATTACTCCATAAATTAAGATGTAATTAAATTATCGGCAGAATTAAGCAGATTTTAACTTCTTTAATTCGTCTTCTACTTTGTTATACTGTGGTCTTAACTCTTCTTCAATCAGGGAATCCCATTTATTAAATTCTTCATCATCCCTTTCTGTAGTGCGTCCTGCTTTTTCTGCCCTCATAGAACGGATAAGTCTTCGTTCTGCATCATCAATTTCTGATTGTATCTTTGCAAGTTCAGCTTCTTTTTCAGCACGTTCTTTCTTTTTTTCGTCAACAACCCATTTGTTTTTTTTGCGATCAAAGTTCTGAAAAGGTTCGTTCTCCAGAGGAGCTTCTTTGGTATAATCTTCTCCTGCTTCAACATCTAGATCTTGAATTAATTTAGTCTCACCAATTTTATCTTTGTGATACCATTTTCCTCGGTTGTCTTTTCGTTTTCCCTGCTTGATTAATTCGTGTTCTGGAATAAGCCGATAATCTTTGTCCAGCCATTCTAAATCTAAGCCGTGATAGCCTCCCCAATCATCAGGAGCTTCAGACCAGCCTTCCCCTGGATGTGTCGCCATATCTTTGATCCGATCTACCTTGTTATTTTTTTGTGTAAAAAAAATCATATTGCCCTCCGCATAATTTATATTAACATAGGTGCTTGCTAAATGCAATAGTTAGGCGTAAACATTTCAACATTTGAAAATGGCGGTGTTGAGTGGGATTCTCAAAGACCAATTACAGGCAATGCTAACGTACCATGGGTTTTTTATAACGCATCTGCCGATGGTGTTTTTGAATTTCAAAATTATGTTTTAGATAGGGCATGGTCGCATTATGCTGGTTATTGGACGCATCGTACACTTCATCTTAATTCATCCCGGAGTACAGTCATAAGCAAACAAAACAATCCCGAAAATATGTCGGTTAATTACTGGATTCGCACCGTTTAAAATATCAGAACCTATGAAAATGGCGGCGTGCAGAAATTTGGATACATTGCTGAAGATGCTATAGTAGAAAGCTGGAAAGACCCAAGTGGAAACAGATGGTATAAAAAGTACGCATCAGGGTTGGTTGAACAAGGGGGAGTAGTAGGTTCTGGAGGTACAACAATTAATTTGATGATACCGTATTTAAACACTAATTATTCAGTACAGCTAACGGGACGGTTTAGTTTATCAGGACAAGGTAATGTATCTATTTATGTTAATTCTAAGACTGCTTCATCCTTTTCTACCGATGGTTTTCGCTACGAAAGTTTTTCTTGGGAGGCGAAAGGTTACGCCTCTGTAAATAATAATAGTACCCTCGAAGAGCTATCTTCACAATATTGGATTCGTGCTGCATAGAACGGAACATTTGAAAATGGCGTTGGGTGGGACGTACAGAGACCTATTACGGGTGATGTAACTACTACATATTCAATGATTAGAGGCTATGTACAAAACAAATCATTAAGAGGTACAGATGCAGATAGAACACCAATGACAACCCCTGGTTTTAGTATGACAGTGGGGACAGGTTCTATTACCTTAAATTCAGCGTGGGAAATTCCTACAGGAAAACAAAATTCGCCTGAAACGTGGAGTGAGAATTACTGGATACGAATCCAATAATTTGCGGATATTGTCTCTGTACTGTTTTGCGTTCCAACAGGAACGGTTCTTGAAGCATCGAAACCTAAATCAAAGGATGTATTATTATTCATAGAAGCCCCCACCCCTGCGTGGGTGTATGTAAATGGACCTAGAAGATCTTCATCTGCATGTAATCCAGCAATAGCTCCAAAGTTATTAGGTGTAGAATTGGTTACAGAGCCTTTTATATTCCTTATAGTGTCCCAAGCAACGCCATTTTCATACGTTGGTCTATATCCGCCAGCAAACGACATAAACGTTCCGCCGATTGTAAGCAACCCTACGACCCTGTAACCTGCATATGCACCGTCTACAATTTCGTCCCCGATCTCAAAATCGGATGTATCCCACTCTTGCAGGTGTCGTCTTGCGATCCTGATAACGCCTAGATCGTAACCGCCTTGTCCTGGACGAATCCAGTCAACAGGGTTAAGGTCGCTCGGTGCATTAGTTATCTGCTTGTTTGCTCTTATTATTTGTGTGTGACTGCCTGACAAGTGGTAGATGACATACTCATTCAATGCATAGTTTCCACCTTCTTCATAAGTTTCCAGATCTCCATCGGGGTAATTATCTTCTACCAATTCATACTCAATAACCCTGTGATTCCATAACTCCCATCCTCCGGGCAAACCTTTCTCTGTTGGTGTGGGTTGACCGGGGTGCTGGATATAATCGGAGCCGATGGGATAACGGGCTTCCAAAACAGCAGATTTAATTTTATCAATAAAATGATCATATCTAACTTTGCGAGTATCTCCCGTAAATCCGCTTGGGTTCTGTGCTGCTTGCTGGAATACAGCAAAATAATTCTCTTCATCTAACGGTAAGGCTTCCTGCAATTCTGCAATGGTTACATTATTCATGTTCTCTCCCTGAATGTAATTAAGTTTGCGTCCTCATGGACGATGTAATCTCCCTCTTTTCCGGTAATCAGATTATTAATAATAGCTTCTGTCGAGTAGTTTTCCCTGAATTCAAAATCGTTAAATACATAAGGCGGATCGTGTTTATCAAAATGCACTAAAACTCTGATTGGATTTAAGTTCTCTACATAAAATGCTCTTTCTGTGGTTCTCAAAACTTCATAACTATTTACTCTTGTGTAAATTATTTTATTAATTATTATCTCTGTAATTGTACCTAGCGGATCCCTGTGTTCATTCGTCAGTCTTATTCTCCACACTGGGGAATCATAAGCAGTAAAAGGATAAATAAGCGGTCTTATTCTTGTATGTATAGCTATCATTTAAGCTCCTAACGCCTCCAATTTATTACAAGCCATTACATCAAGGTAATATTTTTCTGTCCTAATATCTCTGCGGTGTTTTATTACTTTAACCCTCAGCCTGCCCATTGAGTGACGGCGTTTCATGTATTTCTGGATCACTTTCATCTGTCGCGGTAAGTCCATGGAGAAGTCTATCCAGCCAGTGGAAAATAATTTTATATGTTCCCACTTTTTACCTTCTAATTCAATATTTCTAATAATAGGTCTAACTTCCATAAAGTTTTCTAGTATGATTTTTCCTTTTCTTACAACGTCTTCCTCATGCACCAAATAACAGTCATTCGTGTACTCTTTTTCGTATTTGTAAACATCGAGTATTGATAACCTTAAAGACTGGTCAACAACAGTTTTCCACTCACTGTCTGTATAGTCCTGTAAGTAATTAATTGTCGTATAGGTCGCATAAGCATCACCGTTAATCTCTGGAGCAAGCTGGTCTCTGTTCTGTATTTCATGCCAGTTAATGTCAAAGTCCTCATCTCTATTGGGATTATCAACCCTTGCGGAAAATAAATTCTTATTAATAAGCAATTGGAATCCCAACATTGAGCCGTTTTGAATCTTTTCTATCCAGCCGTAAATATCATCAGCTTTATCTAAACATATACCGATCTGTTTGCCGTCTTTCATTTCTTCTTCCCAGTCAGTAATGTCAAAATAAGAAGCTGTATGCGGAAGCTCTCCATAATGTACCATCATATCTTGTACGATGTCCCCGGGCGTGTTTTTATTTACAAATACGCCTGTCATCTTGACTACCTCGGCGTTTCCGTTTCTGCGTTCCAAATGTCCGGGATTGTCTTTTAATGCCTGTGACCAATAAATAGCTATTCTTCCGTCATTAGGCGGTAGATTATTTTGATTGTCCTCTGTGACTGGTATATGTAAATCATTTCCGTATACATCTTTAGTGATTATTCTTATTGCTTGGGGGTTAGTGCTTTGGTAGTCATCATTTCCTTTAATACCAAGACCGGGGTAGATTTCTGTCCATACGTCAGATTTTTTCACCCATACTTCCTCGATACTGGTAATGGTTCTTGCAAATTTAAATTCAAACCAATTATTAAATGTATCAATTGATGGCATATCTGGGATTAAGTAAACCTGATTCCTGTTTATACAAGTACCAGTAACTCCTCGGCAATAGCCGTATGCATCCTGTATTATTTTGTCTACTAAATTATTATCAATATGCGGATATTTTTCTAATGTATATAATTCATTTGGTGCTTTAAATGTAAGGCGTGATCTTTTATCCTTAACGTTAAACTCTGCATTTGTTAAACCTAAAACATAGCTTTCAATAAAAAAAGATTTTACTATTTCCAGTTCTCCATCGGTAAAATTAAACAGATTCATGTCATTCCCGAAAAGCTCCACAAGGTCATCCAGCATTCCAGACGAATTGTCGATTTGAATACTGCCTGAATTAAATCTCATTCTCTGGTAAGTAAAATTATCTGATTGTTCTTCGATGTCAGGAATTGATTGTAATAAAGGATAAGTCTTTAACTCTCCTAACATTACAGACTGCCCATATGAAAATCCCATTAATAAGCCTGTCTTAAAAGAAAGAAACCTAAACGGCGGATTACTATGTTCAAAATGCACCCAAAGAACAGCCGGATCTTGAGGATCTAACATCCATGATTGGTGAGTTACTCTCAATAATTCATAAGTCGGTACTCTTAAATATTCAATAAAATCAATGACAACATTTTCTATTCCTACAGCATAACGGTTGTACTCATTATCATTCGCAACCATGAAAGGTAATGATTGGACATAAGGATTCACCCATAATCTTGCTCTCCAGATTGGAGAATCTAAAGCGGTGAAAGTTACTTTAATGTCTTGTACATTTGATAGCTGTACTATTGGATTTCCACTCATATTATTTCAAGCTCGGTTCTATAAATGTTTTCCCATAATTTAAATAACTTAGAATATCCTGATGATGTATCCATAACGCCAGTACCGCCTAATCCTCCGACACTATCACTGATAAAATAACCACCTTGACCACCAGCACTTTCGGTTCCTGCTTCTCCGGCAACACCTTGACCCATACCTGCTCCACCGGCACCACCGCCAGCAAGACTTCCACCCTTTCCCGGCTGTCCGTCAACTTGATTCATTCCTTCGCTTGTTCCGTCACCGCCTTGACCATAACCTGCAGCTCCACCGCCGCCACCGCCACCATTGCGTGCTGAACCATCTGTACCTGCTCCGCCTCCTCCGGCACCGCCACGGGCTGTTTTAGAATAATTCCCTTCAATTTTAATTTCTGAATTGCCTCCGGGACCACCACCTCCGGGACCTGATTGTGACCAGCCACCACCACTATTACCACCACCCGGGAGACCATTATTACCATCACCACCAGTCAATAGTTCAATTTGTGTTTTTTGCTCTACAGTAAAGCTATCAGCTAATATTTCGCCTTCTGCTCCTAAGCCCGGGGTTCCTTGAGTTGCATTGCCGGAATATCCTCCCCTGCCTCCTAGACCTGCCTGCAATTCCCACCTATAGGCTCCGGGGTTTACGATGTAATTATTAAAATTATTTATTCCACCTTCACCTATTAATTCACCACCTGTTGTCGGTAAAACGGTAAAGTTATTTTTAAACATAGATTCATAATCTTCAAGGATAACTTTCGACCACCAGCCATCCTCTCTTAAATAGAGCTTTGATATGGCTCTGTCAGTACCATCAAACCATCCGCATTTAGCAGTGTCGTATTTAGGTAAAGTATTTCTGTACTCAAACTTTAAGCTGTTAGGCTGTACTGCGGCATAAATAAATATCCACTGTTCGTAAGCTACGTTATGGGGATCAAGAATCTCCATGTCTTCAGGCAGAGAATAAAACGTGCCATTTACTTCAAGTCTGCTTCCTCTTGCAATTAACGGTTCTTCAGAGGTGTTTAATTCTCTAAGCATTAATTTAATATATCCGCCGTTCTGGAAAGTAGTACGGTATAAAAAATCCTGCCAGTCTTTATCGTTAGGGCTATAGTCTCTTGGCTCTAAAACTTGTGTCATTTAGCCTCCTGCCAGCTACAAGAAAAGTTCCAGTAAAAGTCATTTTCATTTCTTTTTTCTTTTGGGCTGTATTCTGCGACCGTTGCAAAAAACGGCTCGTATTCATCATGTACTTCTGGATAAGGATCTATCACATGAGGGATAACAGTCTGTACTCCATTAATGTAATTGTCATAGAGCTTTTTGGTTTTATTGTCGATTCTGACATTGCTTATTCCAAAGGCTCTAAGAGGTACTTTCGGGATTCCCGTTACCTGTCCCGAAAAGGTTCTGCTTGATTCGTTTCTTAATTGTAAGCTGTCACTTGGAGAAACTATAAATCGTGGTAATTCCCATGTCTCACCAATGAAAATATATCCTATGCTTATATTCTCATTTCCTTGTAACTGCAAAGAAAAATGATTTATCTCTTTTGTTATTAGCTTTTTAAAAGCGTCAACATTTTGGATTATCGTTAAGAAACTATTAATATTAAATCTCTGCTCAAATAAAAGCTCTGCGTCATGGTAATATCTCACTGTTCCAAATCTAGCATTGGTATTACCTATAATAAAAGCATTTACTGGAATTATGCTCGTCCATAAGCCGGACAATTCTATTTCGGCAGAGTTAAAATCTACTTGGAAATCAATATATCTATTATAGAGATCATTCAAACTAGAATGAGTTGCTCTTTGGAGGCTCATTAAATTGGCAGCGTCTATAGCATTTACAGGGTATACATTCATCTGACTATGCTCCCTTGTTTAATGAGTTCTTGTCTGTCATTTATGTTTTTGACAACCACTGTTGTAATTACTTTGCCGTCAAGGGTTATTGGGATATTTAGATTAATCGTTTCCGTTCTCCCACCACCGCCAGCATTGATCATGTCAAACATATTTTGCTGCTGTTGTTTGTTAAGCACCATCTCCCCTGAGTTTACTCTTGCTAGTACGTTATCTCCGGAATAGTTATTCCCTGCGACAATTCCACCACTTCTAAAGGCTTGAAGCTTGGGCTGATTGGCTGCTACTATTGCTATCTGTGCTGCTCCTAATGCCTTTGCCAATGCAACTCCAAATAAACCAGTGGTCGCCATAACATTTAATACTGCCATTGCAGCTTGAGCTACTGCGTTTGTTAATTGCATTCGCCATTGTGCCATAGCCACTTGATGTTCAAGCTGTAGTTTCCTGTTTTGATACTCTTTCTCTGCCGCTTCAGTTTGTTCTCTGAATTCTTCTTCAATCTTAAACTTTTCATGATCACTATGAGCTTTAAATATTCTTTGTTGATCTCCAGATTCTATAGCCAGTTCTAGCTCTCTTTGGTGCTGCTCTTCTGTTGCCGCTTCTACAAAACCCATTGCATAAAGTCGGGCTTGCTTCTCTGCCTCGATTAGCTCAAGTTTCTTTCTGTGTGCTTCCTGTTCGATTCGGAGCTGTTCTTCTACCTGTCGCCTGATACCATCAGTATAGCCTTCCATGATGGTGGACATTAATTCTATTAATTGGGGACCATGTTCTTTGGCAGATTCAAACCATTTTTTAATAGGATCTTGCCTATTTAGATCCATAAGAAGCCGAAGCTGTTCTTCCATTTCTTCTCTGACTTCAGTCGAAGCATTAATGTAAATATCAGAATTTCTTAATTGGTTTAATGCTCTTTGTCTTTCCAATTCAATTAGGGCTTCAGTATCCCTTGCCTGTGTTGCTTGAGCAACTCTTATTCTATGTGAATAATCCTCAAACCACCTTACCTCTGCGGCAGCTTGGTTTTCATCTGCTATTTCTGCAAGCCTTTCTGAAACTCTATCGTAAATATCTACAATTCGATTCCATTCTTCGGCATTTTCAGACCACATAACCCCATTTTGCTGGGCGAAATTATCAAGGGCATCCATTGCCTGTTTATCTATCTGTAAAAGCCTTTGGAGATAGCGTTCATGGGCGGCAATTCTTTCTTCCTCATTACCTGCATTGGCTGTTTCTCTTTCAAAGTCATCCTGTATAGCTCGTCTTGCTAAACGCAAAGATTCCTGAATACCATCAATGAATTCATTTATGTCTTCTCTGGTAAAGGTTGTTGTAGTTTCCATTTGAGAAAGCAAATTATTATATTCATTTGCAAGCCCATTAAAATTTGACTGGAGGGTAGTTATCCAATTGTCTATTTCTAGAGTAGCTGGCGTTTCTACCTCACCCATTGCTTCTCTAGCAGCAATGGCAGCAGTCAAAAGCTGGTTATATGCCTGTCCCTGAGCTTGTATTGCCGATAGTCTTTGTTGAACAGATTGTTCTTCTGTAATCCAGAGTTCGCCTCTAAGTCTAGCTTCCTCGCCTAATGCTCTTAAGGTTTCTGCATCGGAATTTGTTCTAATTGTATTGATTTCAGCAAGACGTGCTTCTAAATCGTCCAATTGTGATAGTCGTGCTTCTTCGATAGAAATTTCATTTGATCTATTTTCTGTATGGGCTAAATAATTTCTTTCTGTTTCCAATACTGCGTTAAGCGTATCTCTTCTTGCTTCAAGAATTGTATTTAATTCTCTATATTCTTCTATTGCCCTAATCATATTTCTGCGTTGATAATTACCCATAGATTCTTCGATTTCTGCCATTTCTCTCATACCATCTATATCTATAGATAAAGCTTCGCTTGCTGTAAGTCTATATAAATCATACATCCTAAAAGCATAGCGTTCAGCATCAGCAATTGCTGTATTTAATTCATTTCTTCTTCTATCAACAAACGCTGCATTCCTTTCATTTACAACTGCCATTGCTGCCATTTCAGCATCAAGCTGGGATCGTATTACATCACTTCCGGCAACTTCTCCACCTGACCTCATTATCTCATTGATACGTTCCAGCTCTTCTCTTGTTCTGGCATATCTTTCTGCCAATCTTTGAATCTGTGCAATATGATCAGAATAATCTGCATTCTCAGCTCTTCTGGTTGCATTTCTAAGCTCAATGGCTTCTGCTCTTGCTTCTGTCCATTCTGCCCTGATCTTAAACCACCATTGCGAAATAGCATTGGTTGCTTCTCCCTGTGCAACCCGTAAACGTTCAGTTGCAATTTCTAGTCTGGATTGTTCACTAACATTATCTATTGTTTCTGCCAATCCGCCATAGGTTTCTTCAAGAGCTGCTATTATTACTCTCTGTGCTTCAGCTCTTTGCCCAGTAGCTTCTAAACTTTTGATTAGGTTTTGCTGTGCGGTGCTTAAAAATACTCCAGCTCGTCTTAAACGAGTTATTCCCTGTTCAGGATCACTTAACGCCATTCCCAAAGTCTGTGCAGCATTGGAGGCATCAGTACCCATAGCTGCAGCTAAATCAAGAGCTACCTGCGAAGACCTTTCAAAAATTTCTCCTGTGATCTCACCAAACCTTAACAAGACAGACTGTAAAGCCATAACATCATTTAACGCTGTTCCTGTGGCATTTGACAATTCTTTGGCTTGTTCTTGTAGTCTTCTTGTATTTGTCCATGCTGTTGCACCTGTAGAATTAACAAGAGCGTTTAATTTTGCTAATTCCTCTTGTTGCTTAACATAAGCCTGTGATGTGTCTTTAATCCAGTCTATAACAGCAGTTGCAAGTTTTTTAACTGATGCAATAATAGCAGTTATTAATCCAATAATCGGAAGTGCAATAATGGCTTTTTGCATTCCCTGCATCATAGAAGCCATTTTATTTATTCCGGTCTTGCTCATTTCTTCAAGGGATTTATTCACACCCTTGCCCATGCTTGAGATAGATTTTTCTGTTTCTTTAGTGGATTTGTCTACATTTTTTCCCATGTTATGGAAAAGGTTATGCACCTTACCAATATCGTTTTGGAGCTGGTCGAGCTTAACTCTAATTTCTGCATATACTGTTCCCGCATTCTCGCCAGCCATAGCTCTCCTATTAGTTCACGATAAATGAACCTATTCTATTTGTTTCCGGATTTGTATCACCATAAAAATTTAAATAATTAAAAAATATTAATTTTTCTCTTGTTGCTAAAATTAATGAATAAGATGATCTTTCAGTTAAAACTCTATCCGGTTCGACTCCAAGAAATTTATGGAATTCCACAGGTAATCTATCTTTACTTTGCAATGTAAATATTGCCTCATCACCGATTCTATATAATATTTGTTCATCACTAATATTACTAATATCTGCCAATACATGATAATGTGTAGTATAATCATCATCATTACCAACACCAATATTCCCTATCTGATATGAACTAATACTAATAGCACTTACGACTATTGCCCTATCAGAATTATTTACAAAATAATCAACACCATCTACAGTTTCAAAATAAAAATCACCTTTCTCTGCCTGACAGCCAATGAGTAACACTAAAACTAACAAACCTAAAATCTTTTTCATAACTACCTCCAATAATACTTACATATTATCAGGTTTTACTTTCCCCTCCTACCCAGTTTCCAAGTGTACTTTCCTTCAGTCACTGCCTGTTTATCCTTCAAATACTCGTCAAATACCATCAGAGCATAAGCATCAATCTCATGCTTGTTAAAATCCGTGTAAACTCCACTTATATAATCAGTCGGTGCTTTGTTATTAGCCTTAGCCATGGCTGCGGCACTCAAAAACCTGTCTTTAGTGATCCGCTTAATATCAGATACATCATTTCCCATAGCCCACTTAGTAATAAAAGCCATGGTATCATCCGGCAGGATGTATCCAAGCTGTAATTCAAGAACCTGTCTTTGGGATTCAATGGCAGACCTTTCATCTTCTGTCATCCCGGACTTGTTTTCCTCATAAGTTTTATTTATAGCTTCCAGTTCTGCTTTTTTATGGGATAAAACAAAGTCATTCTCTCCTACCAGTTTAGCAATCTCGTCAAAAGTGGGAATATTAAAAACCAGCTTACAAAGTGCCTCTTGGTAATTCCTGATTAGGATCAGCTCGTCATAATCAAATTTCTTTTCTTCTTCCCCTACGATATTGGATACATCTCCGCATTGCTCAAGCTGGGTTGCATTGGGGCATCTTAATTGGCAAAATACCCCTGTCCCTGCAAACGGTACGGCAACCCATTGATACAATCCACCGCGGATCTTTTCTATCGGGTTATAACCGACAAGATTCGCCTCTGCATTAAAGGCAGTAATCCCCTGTAAGTGTTTTACAAGGGCTTGATCTATCATTAATGAGAGGCGTTTCTTAATCACAGACTAATCTCTTTAACCCTTAGAGCGTCAAACTGTGCAGCAGTAAGAGGTGTCTCCTGCCATGCTGGCCAAGGCTTACCATTCTCATCTGTGTATCCTGTGGCGGTCATACTAAATGCATAATTTGCCCAAGACTTAGTCTCGATAGGTACATCATCCTCTTTACCTGACATAGTCCTTAAAAGTAAATGTTCGTATGCTGCCATGTCGGACGGCTTGCTTGTTCCTGATCCATAAAGTGGTGAATAAACGTCAGCAAAGAAATTAGGTGATTCTGTTTGACTTGGTAATGGCGGATTATACGCACCTGTTTCTCTGTTTAGATCACCGCCCTGAATCATCTCAACTAAGAAGTAGTCTTTGTACTTAACAGCGACAACAGGAGAAATACCTTGTAACATTGCCCCGATGATCATTCTGGTGACAGAACCTTTTGCACCTTCTTTGTCAATTTCCTCTTTGTCTTTTATGTCTTTTGGTAGACCGATAGAAATAACATCATCCTCAAAAAATGAGATAATCTCAAGGCCGTTACCGCCAAACTTGACACAATTTCCAAAGTCTAAAGCAGCAGCAAGTCGACCTAAGACTTGTATCTTGTTTCCGGCAATGGCAGCATTTTCTCCTTGAGTAGCGGCTGTAATTTCTGCTTCAAAATCTGAATTAATATTAGGTGCAATGCTTGATAAACTGACACTTGTCCCAACAGTCGGAAGCCCTGCAATCTCTCCAATAGTTGTAGCGGTAAATACCATTGAATAGTCTTCCCCGTCATTTACTGTTTCTAGTGACAGAACAGAAGCAAGGTAAGTCCTACCGCTTAAAGTGAGTAAATACTCCCCTGCGTTTATACTTACAGGATCAGTACCCATATTGGTAAAGTCAATTGTTAAAGTTGCTGCTTTACCGCCTGTATTCCGCCCTATAAGTCTTGATGTCTTAGCGTCTTGACTAAACTCGATGTCGGGGAAATTGGCAGTATTTAATGCTGCTATAGCCTCTGCAACCGTTACCCTTGATAAATTAAGTGCATTGCTAAAGTTCACCTGTTTAGTAACAGGCGGCAAGTAATCTATTTTAATCGTCAAAGGTGCCGAGCCATTCTCAAGAACCTCTGTTAGATTAACCGTATTCGCAAAGCCTAAAAATCTTTGCGGCGTAGGAATAGTGTTGTCGGGGTTCAACCTTTGAAAGCGACATCCCTCTGTTGCGAACCTTGCCAACCTATTTAAAGAATTTAAATCAACACCCATTTTATTCTCCTTAATGTGTTCCCATCATTGGAACAATATACAAACGTTCCATGAAAAATGTTTTATCGGTCATTTCAGATGTGACATCGGAATAACCATTCTTATAAAGTTTTATCCCTGCAAGTAACTGGTCAAGCTCAATTAAAGTGTACTTTTCAAGCTCATCAAACTTTCCTTGCATGTGATAAACTATAATCCTAAACTGCCTTGTGTTAGGCATAGTTCCTGTTTCTGGTTTAACAACAACATACGGCGGTGCTGGCGATCCATTAGTATCACTGTAAAGCAACACTGTTTTAATACTGCCTTTTTTCAAAGCCTTTATGATGTCATTTACCATATATCTTTTTGACCTTCTGCAAAAACTCAGGAGCAAGCCCCCTGACAATAGGTTCAAGAATTGCAAACCTTCTGCCTCTGCCAAGTTCAAGATAAGCACCGTATGACATTGTGTGATACAGATTAAAGTAAACCGCTGTATCATTTACGCCATAATCTGCATAAACAGTTCTTGCCGCCCTGAAAGACCTGTTAATCCAAGGTACTCCCATTCTTACAACGGGAGCCCCTCCTTGATTGGCGGCAACAAAGGCTTTTGCTGCACTTTTCATTGCTGCTGTGTCTGCTTTTGCTGTACCATCAGGCTCATGCAATGCGGAAAACTGATGTGCTTGGAATTGCCTTAAAGCTTTTACACTGGTTTCATGCGCTGCTTTTTCTGCTTCAAACTTTTTAAAGTCAAAACAGTCAGCAATTCCTTTAAGCAAAACAGACATTCCGCTTACAGCCATTACTTTACCTCCGGCTGTTCTTCAAGGTACTGCATGATATTAATAATCTGTGCCATGATAGACATTGCCTCTCTCTTGCTCATTTCCATGGGCTTGCCATTGATATAAACAACAAAGGGGATACCTTCTATTTTTGGCTTTTCCTCTTGTGGAGGCGTCTCACCGGGTCTCGGCGGCAGAAGATCTTCTTTCACAGTTATGCCTCTACTGGACCAACAGCTTCGGATAGAATATGTCCTTCAAAACCGTTACGACTAACACACAATACGATATATTGATCAAAGTCATCATCAATTAGGATATATTCTGCTTCTGTGGCGTCAATAATTGCCTTAGAAACACCATCTTTTGTTTCTGCTCTGCCCCATTGATAAGAAACTTCACCATCACCTTCAAGCTCTGAAATGTCAGCAGCAAGGATTTCTCCAACCTTCAATTCACCTACAATTTTAACAGTTCCCTTTAGTTCTGGATCTGAATCAACAGGTAAAGATTCACCGACACGCATAACAGGAGCTTGTTTACAAACCGGCTCACCATTCACGTCAAACCAATCAAGAGCATCAAGCCTCCAATGGTTGCCATGTGAATCTGTTACTATATCATCCCTTTCAAGAGGGGTATCAGGCAGACAGAAAATATATCTGGTTGTATCTAAGGTAGATCCTATAGGTGCTTCTGTACTGCTGATAGGATTAAACCTTTCTTTTAATAAAAGTACACGCTCTTTAACAACGGTACTTCCGGGATGTGTAACAGGCACGCCGCGGCTGTTAATCTCTGTAACAGACTTCCGCCATTCTATCTCCACACCATATTTTTCAATGAATCCTGTGACCATTGCTTTAACTGAATTAGGGGTCATGCTCTTAGCACCTCCGTACTATTGATTCCGCTTCCGTGCGGTTTTTCTGTTTCGTAAAGTCCTGCAAGGATTAAGTTTAGCAAGGGGTAAATAGTCTCCCCCTCTGCTAAAGTCTGCTTTGCTTCAAAGTATTCTGTTTCCAGTACCGCAAGACGCTCCCTCTTAACCTGTGCCTCTTTTATAACTTCAAAAAGTGTACTGCCGTCCAATAAGATCGCTACTGTTTCGGCAGTCGCCTTGTGAACGGCTTTAGGTACACCATCAATCGTTATATTAGTGTCAGGATAGACAGCTCCTGTCCTTGGCCAGCTTAATCCTTGTTCATGACTGTTACATTTTCCAATCCATTTATACGATAGATCAATAAACTGTGTAGCAGAAACAAGTAAAGAATCTTGCTCATCTTGAGACTTGTTATTCCACTTTGCTTTACGCTCAGCAGAGAAATAATCCTCAAGATAATCAGAATCAATATAACTATTAGCTTCTGTCAGACCGTTTCCGGTTTCTACTACTACTGTCATTGTTTAGCCTAACAAGCACAATCCGTGTCTATAGTTGATCACGGCCTGTCCCCATGCCAAACCTATTTCTACTATATTCTGCCTGTAACCAGGATATAGAGCAACTTGGAAGGTAAGACCTGACACTGGATCGGTTATGTTCATTACATCACGGGCAGAATCTCCACCTTCAGGCATTGCAGGAGGTCTGACTATACTATAAACAAAGTCAGGCGTAAAAATTATACTTGGTAGGTAAGAAGATGTAACCGCACCTGTGGCACCGCTGGCAACACCAGTGATTATAGCAGGGCCGATTGCGATCTGTGTCTGCCCTGCAGGGTAATTATTCTTCACTACATAACGTTCAGAGCCTAAAGTAATTAATGCTCCTTTGTTCAGGGTACCAACAAGAGCGTTAATATTAATCATAACATCACCAGGGTTAGCGGCTGCACTTAAAACTACCTGAGTAGCAGTACCAGCTAAAGTATTTACTAGACCAGCACTTTCCCTAATTGCAAAACCATGGATGTCATTAAGTACACCCTGTCTGAGCATATCCTGTGTACCAGCATGTGCAACGCTATTAAGCTTGTCCATGCTTCTAAGATTTGCAGCAGCAGAAGTATTAAGGACAGCCTGACGCTGAAACTTGGGAGCTCCCTTATCGTCAAGAAACTTAACTAACTGTGCAAAGTCTGTCAGGTTAGCAACAAAGGGAGTAACTCCGGGTGTACCATAATAATTACCAGCTTCAAGAGCTCCCTGTACTGCTTCTACACACAGATCCAATTCAACTTCATTGACAAGAACTCTCATTGACTGTTCAAACTCGTGCTGCTTCATCATGCCTTTCTGCGAGCCAACACTTATCTCCTCATCTCCTGTCCATGCACTTGCTTCGACCTTTTTATTCTTGCTAATTATCATGTCGGTATATTCAAAGTTTGTACCTTGTGCGACAGGGTTAGCACCAGGAATAATATCATGAGTTTGCTTTACTGGTGTTACAGGTACTCGAACTGTTTGACCCAATGCTACAGATTCAGCTCCAAAATATCTTGTTGCTGCCGGGATAATACCTACAAGCTCACGGCTTATAGTTGCCAGGGCTGCATATAGTATAGGAATAAGCCCTGTTAAATTATTTGCTGCCATAATTTTCTCCTTAAAAATTATTAATCAGTAACTTTGCCGCCTTTTGTTAAATGCTCCATTTGAGCAGTAGGCGACATTGCTGTAAACTGCTCTCTTGTTATAGATTGTCCAGCAGTACTCGCTCCAGCTCCTGATTGCGGTCCAGGTGTCCCGCCTCCCTGATTCTGGTTTTTAATATAAGCTTTGCCTTCGTTGGAAAGCTTAAGCTCATGCAGTACCGCTTCAATAGTCTTGTTATCCTGATTGGTAAATACGGTCTTTCCGTCAATCTCATTTGCCTTGAACTGGTTACGTGTCATTGCAAGCGAAATAAAACCATCCCGTAAACCTTCAACAAATTGCACGTCTTTAAGTGCAGAATTAATAGCATCATCCCTTACTCGGGCATAATGACTATCTCGGAACTTGTCCCTCTCTGCTTCTACAACAGAAATTTCAGCAGCATGTTTAGTTTCAAGCTCTTTAGCCAGTCCCTCATAATAAGTCTTGTGTGCTTCGGGGTTAGCTTTCTTAACCTGATCCTCAAGCTCTGCCACTTTCTTGGCACTTTCTGCGGTTCCAGTTTCCAATGCAGCAATCTTTTCTTTAAGCTTTACTTCATTGGCAAGTAACTCATCCCGTTTCTGTACCAAACCTAGATTTGCAGCCTTTACGCTTTCCTCTACAAGCTTAACTGCATCATCTTCTGTCAATCCACCTTCTTCACCGAGCTTAATGCCAAGTGACGCTAATAACGCTATAATCTGTTCACGGTTCATATTTAACCCTCAAGATAAATTACCAGTATGCGGCTTAGCCTTACCCTTTGGGCAACTGGTATAGAACTTTTTAAGTGTGTTCGGCTTTGCCTATTCCTTTGGAAAGCACATAAAAGTAACTCTATGATTAATTTATTAAGTATGTTTTTTATTATTGCAATCCCGTCAGGATTGACGGGTATTAGGCGAAGGTAAGTTCTATCATTTTGCGGGGGTTATTTCTTGAGATGTAGCCTTTTTTTTCAAGTCTCTTTAGATGCTCTTGGACAGTAGTTCTTTGTATTGACAGCTCAGAAGCTATTTCTTCCTGTGTGGGTGGATAGCCGTATTTATTTTTGTAGTCTGTGATTACCTGCAGAACATTAGTCTGCTGTGTAGATAATTCCTGCAAATTCCCCTCCCATGGGTTATATTCCTCAGTAGATCCTCGGTTTCTAGTATTTTTAATAATAGGGGTAGCAGACTGATGTTGCACTTTTTCGTTGTTTTTTATTTGCATTTACATCAATATGTACTTTAGCTAGTGTCATAAACGCATGTACAACGCCATCCCAATTTTCTGTTACCCCATTAAAACTGTATTCAAAAAGTGCTTTAACACAAGCAGTAAAATCCTTTTCTGGTAATTCTTTTATAGCTTCATAAAAAAAACGATAAAAAACAATATTGTTTATTCGGTTTTCAAGTTGTTCTAAGTCTTTAATAGATTCTTCTAAGTCTTTAATAACTTCCATGGTTACTCCTATTTGCTTTCCTTAGTCGTATTGCTCGTTCATAGGCTTTTTTTTGGTTTAGTAGGTTATTTCTGGTCAACCACTATTTTCTTTCTAGATTCCTTTCGGAGCTTCATCCCTATTCCTCCTTTTTGTCCTCTAATTTTATATTCAATATCTTTTTGAATAATAGGCTTTGACAATTGAAAGATAGTATCACTTAAAGGATCTTCTAATCTTGTATCAATTCCATAAAAACAAAATTCACACATTGCAAAGACAATTGCTCCATATTGTTCCATAGATAGATTGTTTTTTTTAATTATTTCATGCCAATCTATATAAAATTTTAGTCTATCCATCATACCATCCATCCTTCTTCTCTAAGCTTTTTTATTTTTTCTTGTCTTTCTTCAAACATTTTTACTACATGGGGTGGAGCTCCTTCTCTTAATTTTATCCCTTCTACATCAATAGAAACATCATGGTCTATCCATTTTCTTAACTCTTCATCCATTGGAATCGTCATATTAGGCTCCTATATAGTTCTATAAGTTTATTATAAACTATTTTTGAAATATTTCTAGCATTTTCTCCACTGGACAAACAATCAGAAACAAGCTCAGCAATTAATGCATTATAAGAATTATCATCTCCTGCATGAATTGATATGTCACTCATTACTCTATTCCAGGAAGTTATACCATTTTCTTTTAGAGTTTTTACAACTAAATTTCTGACAATATTTTGCTTGCCGCTAAGACTTACTAATAATCTTTCAATAGCATGACCATATTCATGAGCAATTACACTTCGTATATCTGTTGATGCGAACCAACCTGGCTTTTGTGTAATATATGCCAATAAATTACTTTTATTATTAAAAATCAGCTTATTATATGCAATATAGTTAAACCTTATATTAAATCCTGCACCATCTACAATATCAAATCTATCTGTGTATGTAATGAGCCTCAAAGTATCATTTAATTTTGGAAAATCTTTAACGACATGTTCATGTAATTCCAACATATAATTAATTGTATCTCTTGAACTCTCATTAAAATCTGTGGGTAAACCAAATTTATTTAATATGTCTTTTGTAAGTTTTACCCTGTAATCATTATCTTCATTTGCAATTATTATATATTCTATAGGCTCTCCAGAAGATTGAGAAAATAAAATATCTTTTTTCCTTGCACTTAATGCCCCCAGTTCTTCAAGCGTTGCTATCCTCCCATCCTTGATAAATCGCTCAACTGGCATACCTTGTTTATAAAGCACATATTTTGAAGGCCCCAGTATGTCTATCTGCCTGCTCTCTGGCTGTCTTTCAAACCAATCCTTATAATTTACAGTGCTATAGTCATCTTTCATTCCCTTGAGTACAGGGGTAAGCACACAGCGGCAGTTTGGATGTGTTTCATCGGGTATTTTTGGTGGTCCGTCTGGTTCTCCGGGTAGAGCTGGAAAAATCTTTCCGTCTAAATTTCCGCAGACAACGCATGTCTTCCAATCCATGCAAGCTACCCACATATAGCCTTCGTAATGTTCGCGGTTTAAGTCATAAAGGCTGTCACGGAACATCTCGGCTCTATGCTGAACGAAATCTCCCATAGTGTTAAATGCACTCTTTTCTACTGACGCCATTAGCCCTTTTCCGCTACCTGCCATCTAACACCTCATTAACTATCTGCTTGGTGCTAATTCCAGTAGTGTAAGCAATTCTTAGCTGGCTGTCCCATATCCTGTAAATACGCAAAGCAAGAGCCTCTAAGTAAGTTTCTATGGTGTCAACATCGTTAAATGCTGCAAACATCACTTCTTTTACAACAGTATTCTCATTAGGTATTTTTTGCTCGTCTATTTCTCCTGATAACCAATCTGTCTCTGCTTTAAAGTGATTCATCACGTCTTTCTCTACTATGCCTAACATCTGACTGGTAAAGGAAATGCACTGCTCTTTAATCCATCTTGATACTCTGGCGTATTCTTTTTTAGTTTCAATGGCGCGTTTTTTTAATAGGTATTCGGCTATGGTTTTATTCAGCTTGCGGATGTATCTCAAGACTTTATTCCCCTGAGCAGTCTTGTATCTCTCTTGTAAATGGGCATGATGTACAAAGTCGTCAACTAAGTCTTCTGCTTGGCTCATTCTTCATCCTCTTCTAGTTCATCTTCTTCTTGAGGTTCTTCCTCATCGTTAGGAAAGTCCAGTTTCAAAGGCTCTAGTTTTGCAGTGTCTTTTTCTGTTTCCTCAAGGAATAAGTCAAAATCCCAATCTTCGGGTATGGCTTCAAGTTTTTTAAGGAATCGATATAATACTATTTTCGGGAACTCCCCTGCCTGTCTGCCCTGTAGTAACGTTGACAGAATATTTGCATCATTCTTGCTTATGTCATAGTCAGTGTTTAGCTGGTAGTCAAACTCCTCCAGATCCCCGTAACCATTCCATTCGCCAAAACACCTTACAGCCTTAGTGATCTGCTCGGAAGTATTTCGGGTGAAAGCTGCCAATACTCCGTTCTCTCCAGCTCGGTGTATTCCGGCAACTGCGGCACTTTCAACACCTTTCTTTTCCGCAGTGATTATATGTGCCCCTAAAATTGCCATTTGGCTTTCTGTCAGGTTAATTCCATCTCTTAAAGCACTCATTCCGGCACCTGCGAATTCAAGAAAGCCGACATTAATTGCGGCTCCTGATGTATTGTTAAACGTCAAAAACTTAGTCCCACCAATATAAATAGGCTTGGTTTTATTGTTCTCGTCAACTGGAAGATCAACATTGGTTGCGTAAGGTGTAGGAATAGATGTGTACTGCTTGCCGTTCTGGTAGTCAGCAGATTCTTGGTAATGCCCGATGTTCATAAACGATAGATCTAAAAGCATTGACTTTTCTGGTAACTTGCCCGGCACAGTGAAAAAAGGTATATAGTTTAGCCTTTTTCCATTCATCATGGGTTCGATTACATCTGACTGGTAATCTAAGCTTATCTTTTCATCGTAAACTTCTTGAATGTAGTTTCCATAACTGCCGTCTTGGTTCTTTTCCAGCCTAAGCACTCGATAACGTGTAAAGTCTTTTTCAGTGAACATATCATCTGATAATGGCTCGGCATAAGGTTCTTTTAATACAACAAGCACTAAGCGTTCTCTGCCATTTACTAAACCATAACGCCAATTTATAACATACTCTGCAGGGTACCACTTCATAAAAGCCCCATACCCCATAGCCTCAGCCTCTGCAAGTGATATTCTTTCAGCGTCCTTCGAGTAGTCTACAAGAATCCCTCCCCAGTTAGTCTGCATGGCATCCCAGATAACATCAGAAGAAAACTGATCAAGAGATGTCCCTTCAAGGTCTACGTCTTTAAGGCTTTCAGAGAATTCATCAGGCACACCACCAGCAATTTGCGGCGGTTTACTAAACACAGCTCCATGTAACCCGTCAGCAACTCTGGCTGTGGCACCGAAAAAGTGTACTTTCTTTCTGTAGCGTGCGTATTCGTCATTGGTCATACCACTAAGTTTAGGAAGGTATAACTCACCTTTTTTCTTTATGGTGCGTTCTCCTGCAAGACAGTCCCTGACTTGTTCCCAGTCATCTTTACTATCAGAATATAGTTTGCTTTGATTATCTACTGGCATTTATCCCCTCTCCTACACTTTTTGAAAGATTAATAAAGTCCTGAATAAATATTGTATTTTTAACAATATGTTCTAAAAGTGCTTGCTGGCAATTTGGACATAAAGCCCAATCGTGAGTGACAAGCCATTGTAATTCCTCTGAGCTTTGCATTAGGCTCTCTATATCATCGTATGCAGGATTTACCATACGATATTGATTTTCTCTGCTTTCGCATCTATCACATTCTAAATAATACTTAGTTTGCGTTACAGTTATTATCACTTTTCATCCCCTCCAATCCTCTTGCTTTCTTAACAATTTCTACTTTATCTTTCATGCGTATTGCTTTAGGTGGAAACAAAACACCCCAGCAAAATTTTAACCGCATTTTCAACGGTGCTTTCATTATTTCCTGTATCTGAGCCTGAGCTAAATTAAAAGCATTAGCCTTTGCGGTTTTTTCTGCTGCTCTGCGGTAACGCTTAAATTGTTTCTGTGCCATATTTATAAAGCTCCTACTTTGCTAAATACTTTCATCATCTTAGGAAATTGCTTTGAAATCCAATCAACAATTAGTTCATCATTTTTATACTTCTCCAGCCCTGATTCATCTAGAAAGGCATGAACAATTTCGTGCCGCTTTACTTTATTTATATATCCGCTAATGTCTGATACGCTCATTGGACAGTTAGCATTATAATCATTATTGATTCTGATAATCTTTCCATACCCGTCGCAATATCCATCACACTCAGACAGTTTCAAATCTTCCTTGGCTGCAATCTCTTGATAATCATAATCCTGTCCTAATATATTTATTTTCATCACACCCCCATTAATTCAACTTCTGTTACTCCGGGTTTCTTAGCACATAAAGCATACCCTGCCGACAAATTATCAACTTGATCATCATGTGCACCATTAGGAAAAGCTGAAATCTCAGCTATCCAATCACTAATCCATGGGGCTTCAACAGGTATATGCACATTGCCTGCTTCAAAGATAGGCTCTAAAACTGAAGCCCTGACAACCTTATCACCCTTGCCTCTGGCACTTAAAACAGTTCTTCTGCCGTTGAACACAGTTCTCATAGTAGCTAAGGCGTCCTTAGCGTCAATAGAATCCTCTACACCAATTTTTACATAAACTCCATCAGCTTCAGAAATATGTCTTATTTGATTATCTCTCTCAGGAGCTTTCAGCTGCATACGCTTAACGTCTTTGATCCACAATTCCCATTCCCTTGTACCTGGCTTAGTACGCATTCCAAGCTTAGTACCGCTCGTAAAGTCTGGATCGGGTTTATTGCGTTCCTTGGCTGTATGTGCCAAGTCCCATATTCGGAAATATTGTATGTCTGGATAATCTTCAAGCTTAGTTCTCACAACTGCATCAACGTTAAACATATTCCCACCGCGGACAGTGGGTGAATTCTGTAATAAAGCAGCAGAGGCATATTCGCCAAGCGTAGCTTTTTGTTCAGTATACCAAGTTTTACTAAACCGCTCAGGAAATAAAATTCCTTCTTCATAATCATCACTAAACGCAGGATATGACTTTATCTCAAACCTTGGAAATGCAGAGTCCTCTTTCATCTTTTTTTCTATGCGACCGATTATATCATCGACATGCCAACGAGTAGCAAGAATTATTACAATGCTTACCGGCGCACGGCGTGTCATTAAATCATCTGTAAAAGCACTCCAAATTTTATTTCTTGCAGCATCACTTTCTGCTTCAGCACGTCCGCGAAAATAGTCGTCCAGTATTATTAAATTTCCACCCTGACCAGTTACACTTCCGGAAATACCACAAGAATAACATTCTCCTTCTCGACCGGCTATTTTCCAGTGTGACTTACTGGAATTATCTTGATCCACAGTAACAGTTGAAAATAATTCCTGATATGTCTCTGTTTTAATTAAATCACGACTTTCTTCTGAAAACCCTTCTGTCAAGTCTGCAGTATGGCCGCTTAAAATAACTTTACAGTCTGGAAACAGCCCAAGGAAATGAGCTGGTAGTGTTCTTGAAACTATCTGTGACTTCCCATGGCGCGGGGGAACAGTAATAACTAAAAAAGAACTTATATCTTGTCTAAATTTATCAATTGCCAGATCAATACTTTTACATATCTCTTTAGTGTGCAAACCCACTGCAAAGGATTCTGATTTGTTCTGCCAAGTGTAAGCCATGAAATTAAGATGATGTTCTACAGCTTTTAACTTCCGCAGTTGTTTTGTTTTGTGAATTAAATCGTCAGAAATATCATCAGTTTTATTCAACGTTGCTTTCTTCCTGATTCTTTGTAAGATCTATCTCTTTTTCCAATTGCTCCATTAGTTTACGGCGTTCATCTGGATCATTAGGGATGTCATTTGTTTTTGTATTTAGATTAACTTTTTGAGCAGGTTTCCCGTAAGACCTGTCCATAAGACGTTCAAAGTTCAAAATGCTTTTACTTTTTAAATCTTCTTTTAAAGCCGTAAGTATTAAACTTATTCCCATTGGCAAAGGTTCTCTGGGCTTTTTAACTGTTTTAAGCTTACCATTTTCATCTTTTATTTTGACATCGACTGTCTCAAGTAAACTTGCTAATTCTTCAGAGTCATAATCCCAAATTAAACTTCCAATGATTTTTTTTATGTCAGTCATTGAAATACCTTGATCACGGATGAACCGTAGAGCCGACGGTTTTCTCCCTCTGTTTGCCGGTTGATTTGTAGAAGAAAATTGTGTTTTCGTTCTCTTGTTTAGATTTTCAAGAGATTTTTTGCTAATTGGCATATAATCACCGTTTTACCACCGTTATCAAAATGATTATACAACCTTTTTAAAAAACGTCAAGTGAAACAGTTTCTTAAAAAGTTTTATTATTATACTTCATGTATATATAATTCTTTAGAGTATCCTTCTACTCATGATGTTATGGATTTTTATTCTTACTCTCTAAATTAAGCCATTGTAACTTAATTTGATTTGCAATATGAGCCATCATTACAGGAGGGACACTCATTCCCATAATGTAATTATGATCATAATTACAAAAATCATAATCATAAGGAAAACTACATATTTTTATTAGCTCTTTTTTATTAAGACTCCTTGGAATATCAAAAAGCGGATTAACTTTTGTTCCTGCAGTTATAGTTTGAGGTATTTCATTTATTTTGAAAAATCTTTGGCTATATAGCTTATTTCTGCCCTCAATCCTTATACAAATATCATCAAATCCTTTATCGTCAGGTAATTTTTTTTGCCATATTTCGTAATAATAATCACTCAATCCTGTCTCTTTGTCTGTTTTATCAATAATTTCATTAAAATAAATTGATCTTTCATTAAAAGAAAGCTTTAAATCCGGCCATTTTAAGCCTGTTCTTCTTCCAATAAAAAAAACCCTCTGTCTTCTTTGCGGAACTCCCATAGTAGAGGCATCAAGTAAAAATATTTGCACTGAGTAACCTGATTTTTTTAAGTTTTTGTTAATTTCTTTTGAATACCATTTAGCGTTTCCTTTAATAATACCTGTTACATTTTCAAGTAGACAGACTTTTGGCTTGAGTTTTTTTATAGTTTCACAGTATTCAAAAACTAAATCATCGAGTTTCTGTAATTTTTGTCCTTCATAAAATATTTTTTCTTTGCCCCATACTTTTTCCCGTAATCCTATGCTTGAAAATGCAGAGCAGGGCGGAGAACCATCAAGAATATCTAGATTATATAATTCTTCAGGTAAGTTAGTCCTTTTATTAAAATCACGAATATCTTCATTATAAAAATAATTAGGGCTATGGTTCTTTTTATATACAATTGCCATTTTTTTATCTAATTCAACACCACCAATATGATTAAACCCAGCCAATTTATACCCCATTGTAGATCCACCACCACATAAGAATGTACCAAAAACAGTATATTTTCTTTTCTTTTTATAATCTTTTAATGACCAATTATAATTGAACACCTAAAGCCTCACAAAATATTACTTCCGGAGTATCAGAGTGCTTTTCAATTGCCAACTTAACATTTTTATACTGTTTTTCTGTAAAATTGAGTGTTATCTTGAACGTTATATCATCCTCAAGAAATATTTCAGCATTTATATTCTGATATTCCTTGTTTAATTCGTCAAAAGAAATTTCAAGATTAGTAAAAAATTCACTCATGTCTATTTCATCAAGGAATGCAGAAATATCCAGATCCTTAATAAATTCATCATAACCTTCCTGAGAAACATCCCCATACCTTGAATCACATTCAAGTAATAATTGTTTTGCCTCTTGTTTATTTTTTGCTTGGATGTAAACAACAGGTATTGGTGGGATCGTGTAACCCCGGCTTTCCAGTTCTTCAAACGCCAATAGTCTGCCATGAGTATCAATCGCCCATACTGTTTTACCGATTTTGGAAATGAAGGAAGGGAAGCGGATACCCCGCTTGATTATCAATGTGCAAAGTTTTTCAAGCTGCTCCGGCGTTCTGGATTTGTAATTGTCCTGCAAAGGCTTGATGATATGCCAATCGATCCTGTCTTTAGTGTCGCAGAATACTTGAATTGTTTTCATGTGCAGCCTGCCGGCATGAGGAATGAAAATTGTTTTGGAATATTCCGAGATCGCCTGAATAGGCGATTGCCGGCACATGGATCTGGCCCATGCCGGTCTTTGAGTAATGTGTGCATTATAGTTCTCCCTGCTGGGAGTATAATCACAGAGTTTATTTTATGTCAAATTATTTTTATTTCTGTATCTTCTTATTTTTCTTAATAGCGACTAATTTTCTTAACTGCGTTTAATTTTCTGAAATTATTTTTATCGGTTCGGTAATTCAATGTCCGCAGCAGGCAGATAATGCTCCCGGGATATATCCTAAACAGGCATCGTAACCTTCCGGCGTTGCCATGTTTCCGCAGCGGACACATGGACGGCCTATCCCTTTCACTGGTTCATTATCGTCAACATAACGCCAGCGAAAATCGTCATGATAAATTATATGCCCTCTATATGTGCTTGTTACCAAAACTTATCGTCCCTATGCCAATATGAATAGTAATCTTCCTCGTCATCCTCATCATCTGATATTCTATAAGCCAAACAATTGAGCATGGCTGTCCTTTGTTTTTTCGTTAATCTCCAACCGTGATAAAGTAATTTTTGAGCAATAGAATAAGCAGGAAACGGCTTAAAGTCATCAAGTGATTCTCCAATGCTGATACATTTGTTTAATAATTCGTAATCAGACTTCAAGGATAATTCTTCCCATGCTTTTCTATAACCATCTGTATAACGGCAATCTCCACGCTGGCAACAGTCTTTTGGCGAACCGCATTGCGAACGATTATTATGTCGCTCTCTCTTTTCAAAATCCATATCAGCAAGTTCTCCACCTACGTCAAAATAATCTTCTGCACTCATATTCCACCCCTCAATATATTTCCCATTCTCCGTTGACCATCTTCGGCACCCATGCCGTGCTTTTCTTTTCCGGCTTCGGCTCTGGTTTCGGTTCTTCCTTAGGCTTGTTACTCACAACAGGCAAATTTTCAGAAAATAAATCTTGTTGCATTTCATTACTCAATATCTATTGCCTCCATACTCATTTTAATATCTCCTTAATTAATTGTGTAAGTTTTTCTTGGGTGAAATGCTTGTCACTTTCGTTTAACTCATGTGATTTTTTAAAAGGATTTTTCTCATTCTTATCATAATAGCTGACAGTTACTGCTCCAATATCCGACATATTTTTATTGCCGGTTAAATTACACTTTGACCACCAGATATTTATTTGCCAATTCTTCTTTACATTCTTAAAGTGTATTGTTTCATAGTATTCGCTGCTAATTGTCCTACATATATTATCCAAGTGGAATGCATAATACGGTAAATTAGGGATCTTTAATTTTAAGAAATTTTCTCTTGTCATTCATCCTCCCTATGGGTTTTTATTTTACCAACAAACCTTTAAGTAACCCCCACATAACCTCTACCTCCCTAGACACAATATCTCACGCATCTTTCACCTCCGCTTCAAGACATTCTTTGCATCGTTTCGGTTTTCCGGCTGGCGTTAGATCTAACGCTTCAAAAAAGGCATAGCAGTATTTACTACCATACATGGCTTTTGAACTAAATCGGCAACTTGAACATATACGCTTTCCAACCCACAGCTTAACCGTTATCTTTGTCATCCTTCACCTCCGCTTCAAGACATTCTTTGCACCTTATTATTCGGTTTTTATCACTGATTTCAAGTTTTTCGTTATCTCTAAAAATCCCACATCGCCACGACATATTGTCTCTGGTATAAATTACATGACGACAATAACTACAAAAATCCATGTCGCAATCTATTTCAACCGTTATCTTTGTCATCGTTAGGCTCCTTATAATCCACAAGCTTAAATATCACGTTCTTCATTACACAATTCTTCCAAAATCCAAATGATATTTTTTTGATGCTTTAATATACGCAGAATGGGCTTCTTCTGCTGAACTGAAAAATCCTAAATGTATTACCTTATTATTAAACCCAATGGCAGCCCTCCATTTTAAACTTTTTTTATCCCAGCTCACACCTTTATACCCTGACGTGTTTGTCTTGGGCTTCTTATAATTACGACTGTTTTCCGCGGGCGTACAAATGCGAAGATTCTCTCTCCTGTTGTCTAAAGTGTTTCCGCTAATATGGTCTACAATCATCCCCTTCGGACAATCTAATATAAACCGATGTAATATAATATGTTTTGTTTTATTACCTTCTCTGTAACCGTGTGAAAAATAAGGACCTCGATCTTTATGTCCACACCTACTCCATTTATATTGTTTTACTCTATCCAAATCACACACAGATATAGTAACATCAAATCCTGAAATATTAATAACAACACCCTCACTCACAACAGGCACTAACGCCATTCCGATTGGTATAAATATCATCCCATCCTCCTAATTATCTGCACCGCTACTGGGTTTTAATGGGCAGAATGAGGCACGTTCAATGATGTAATCCTCACAAGCCAAACTTAGAGGGACACAAACCCGCTCATTTATTTTAGTTATGCGGTTTTTATAGTGGTACGAAAGCACACACTCCTTACAAGACTCTGGCATACAAATTTCTAATACTGCCTTTACTTGATCATTCATCCCTTACCTCCCTCAATCTGCACATGGCTTTGTATCTTTCCTGGACAGTCCTTATGAGTATCATAATTTTCCCAATACGCACTATTTGATTCATTCTCATAGTTGCACTTGCAAAATTCACAAGGAAACTCATCACCGTCAATTTCTATGTGATATTCTATACACTCCATACTACTTTCCTCCCTCAATCTGCCTATCCAAGTTACTGCATTCCCTTAAATCCTCAATTTGTATTACGTTGCGTAACCTCCATTTGTACCCACACCAACATTCTGCTTGCACATAACATGGAACTCCCGGCTCCATATACCCTTCATCTGATATAAAACCTTGCTCTACATCAAATTCTATAGTGTGGTCTTTCCAAAATTCAGTATATTTATAAGGCGTTTGTCTGCATTTTGGACATTTCCGTATAACATCCATTCCTATCCTCCCTCAATCTGCCTATCCAGAGCCTCGATTATCTGCACACCAACGGCACAGACAGTTATTGCTCTTTCACGCTTTTTTATAGGATCATCCTCTAGAGCAGTAATACAAAGCTCTCTTAACAAAACATCAAACCATCCATGAATACCATTTTCAATCCTGTTCAAGCAATTAGTACCAGTATTTAACAAACTGTCCCTGTCAGGGTATTGTCTTGACAAACCCAGATAATTTATCCCTTCTGTGCCAAGGAGAGGTATGTCCCCCCACTTCTCATCCTGCCGTTTACGCTCGGCGGCGATCTGTTCAAATATGTGGTTCATACAATCACCCCCTCTATATAAGACTCACTCCAAAGACCACTACCATGGACATAATAAAATGGCTCTACTGGATGTGACGCATTAGGCATCCCTGGGCTTGCTGTCTTTATAGTCACAGGCTTACCGAAAAAAGGATAACGAGATAAACTATACCCTTGTTTTGGGAACTCTTTTTTAAGTTGATCCAATGTTTTAATACGAACTATGTCGCCAGGCTTATATTTCACCTCACTCCTCCTTCTTATCTGCTACGGCATGGGATCTTAATATTAGATGCCTAAAACCGGGCATATATTGTGCTATAAACTCCCGTGCTGTTTCTTTAGCTTCATTAACGCTTTTGGCTATAGTAGTATATTTAACATCCCAGCCTACCGTTACAGTTACGGTGTAGGTTTTTGTTTTCATTTATTTCCCCTGCAATCAGGACAATAGAATAGACCATCTCCCCCCATTAACCATTCCCTACCATCTCGATTAGTAAAGTAATTCTTTCCACACTTATCACATGGCAATTTAGGTATTTTCTTTTTACGTCTACCTTTCATTCTGGTCTCCAATCTGCTGGGGGTTTTCCCCAAGGGGTGCATATGCACACCATAGCGTCAATGAAAGTTAAACGTCTTGCTTCTTTCATTCTGACTTCTCCTTTACCTGTGCATAACACCATAAGCAATATTTATAAACTTGCTTTACACGACTAAAAGGGAACACATGAAAACCTAATTTGCAAAGTAATTTTCTAATCATTCCGATCTCCATGTGTCCGGCGGTTTTCCCCAAGGGGTACACGATACAATTATAATTCCACACTCCAAATCAAATGATTTTTGAAAAGTGCATAAAGTCCAACCATTATAATCAACCCACACTGGCATATCCGGCGGTACTGGAAACCCATACTCAGCTTCAAATTGTTCTACCGTTGGATGCTTGCGGTGGTAGTACATACACCCTTGCATACACTCTGTGGGCAGCTTCCTTATAAAACACATGCCTCCGTCAAATTGTCCAGCCGAACAATAATGCGTACTGTTAATCTCTGTCATCTTTTACTCCTTAATATTTATACAAGCTGTAAGAATATCTCGCAGATTTGTAAACCACTTTTGAATTCATAAAAATTCTGCCATATATCCCCAAATCCATCCTGTTGATCATTGGTATTTTCAAAGACTTTTGTTATCACGCCCTGAAATTTTTTATTTCTCAATTCTTTGCCAAAATAATGTTTGCCTTCCATGAGATACCTGTCATTTACACCGACAGCATCTCCGACTTTATACTTAGCTATCATATGCTCTCCTCTGCAAAATATTCATCGAAACTAAACCACTTATCTTTCATCAAGTGTCCTATCTTTTTACACTTACCGCCCCATCCTTCGGTTTCGGCTCTGATATAAGTACCTGGTATATCTTCCCATTTTTCAACTTCTAGGGTGTCCATAATTGCCTTGATAGCACCAAACCCTTTAGCTGTAGGAATACGTTTATTCAATTCTTTGTTGTAAGTGTCGAGGGCATAACCCCCAAAGCCGACACCCCAGCCATCACCTTTTAACGATAGAAAGCAAGTTAATATTCCGTGATCTTCGCTACCTAGATGTGTACTTGCAATTTGACAGTTTTCTATTTTATTCATCTCCCACCTCCCATGCTTTAACTGCATCAACTATTAATCCTGCGTATTTTTGGCGACCATTATAACCACTACACGTACTCCATGCATAATAAAAACTCCCTTTTACTGTACATATTTCAGGTTCTCTTAGTGGGCATTTACTACAACATGGAAAACCATCATCTTGTTTAAATACTTCACACAAGGGGCAACGGCCTTCAAGGTCTTTAATTTTAAGAATAAGCTCAATAGGTAAATTAATTTTACGGTCTATCTCTGGGTTATCTCTAAGGTACGTCCAGACTTCTATCGTTAGGTCTTTTGCTTCTTGTTTAGTCATACGCTCTCCTTAAAATGGGGGTTCCCCGATACAGATATGGTCTTCTATGTGATCTTCTGTATTCTTCATTAATTCAACTTTTATCTCATCTACGAAAACTTTCATTAATTGCAATTCAAGTTGCAGAAGACTCACGTTTTTCAAAGATTCATTAAGTTTGGTTTCCATAGCGTTTATTTGCTGCTCAAGCTTGTATTGGTTCATACGCTCTCCTTCCAGTCATCCGGTGGTGGCTCTGGGCTTTGGCAGACAAGGATTATAGGTTCTGCATTGTCGATATAAGTAACCTTCCTAACATGGTAATATATATCTACTTCCCAACCATCTTTTTCTCCAATGCTTTTAGGGTGCCTCCACCAAACGGCATCATCATCGGTTATTTTCTTCCCTGTTCGCTCTTCCCATTGTTTAATTGTTTCATACTCTGGAATAGCATCCATCTGGTTTTGACAGTTGCCACCTTCATTACAAACCAAACAATCAATGCTTATTCCGTCCATCAATGGAATATCAATTGTACTTTCACATTCTCTACACCAATACCTCATAACGCCTCCTTCCACGGAAATTCTTGTATTAACGGCTCACCCCATACAGAGGCTAAACTATTTTTCATAAACACTGGCACGTTCTGCCTCCGGCACTCGTTGACTATGTTTTCTATCCACTCACGCTTAGGGATTACCTTGCCTTTCCTGTTACCAGTCTCTGCACCCACAATCGTCCAGTCAGTTTTTATTTCCATATCACTTTTATTTTTTTTGAATCCTTGTTGTAATGGCTCTATACTTAAAAAAGTATTATGTTTATCGCTAAAGAAAAAAGGATCATCTAGTAAAAGTGCCGTTGTACCAAACCAATAATTATTTCCTGCTGGTAATAGACCTATATCATGTAAATAAATATACCGCTGTGGTCTCTTAGTTAAAAAAAGGTATCGGTGTTGGGGTACTTTCTCGCACGCTTCAAATACCTGCTTAATCCACTCATCAGGAACTTCATCATGAAATAAATCACCCATGCTTTGAACAAAAATTGTCTTTGGTTTCTTCCAACGTAATAATTTGTCTAACTGTTCAAAATGTGTATGTTTTTCAAAACGCTGGCACTTAGGGCAGTCTCTCATGCCTCTTGCAGCAAGTTTCTTAGCATAACAGTAAGGGCATGGTTTGGGATTAGTTTGTGTTCCTCCCGGCCCGTAGCACCAATATCCCAATGGATTTATTGTTTCATCGCACCAATCTATCTTTGTCATACTTACTCCCAACTATACTTATTACAGATGCTTCCCCATCCCCTTATACTTCCGGGGAATGGTTTAGCGAATATCTTTTGTCTTTTCTTGGTTTTTTTAGAAAGTTTTGCTTCTGCTATTTCTCTTTTTTCTTCGGCTATGCAATTTTCACAGATAGAACCCAATCCAGATTCGCAATGACATTTTTCAAACATTTTCTTCCTCCCTGTTTCTTTCATCGCTTATAGCCAGCGGCGGTTCATTCACCGACCGCATTTCTGCCCTCATGCTTTCCCAGCCGAAACGAACCATGAAAGGCCGTAGGCGGTCCAGTATCGCAAGGCTATACATCTCCGCAAATTCATCTGCGCTCAAATTAGTTATGATTGTAGTCGGCACCATGTTATTCCAGCGGCGGTCTATGATTTCAAAGAACAGGTTCAATTCAAAATCGCTGAACTTCTGCCTACCTATTTCGTCCACCACCAATAGTTTGCATTCGCCGTAATACTCCAGCGTTTTTTCTTCGCCTTCAAAGTCAAGCCGCACTTCCCGGAATATGTCAGGCAAGCGGCGGTATATCGCTCCGTCTTTTGCAAGACACATGGCAAGATGCGTTTTGCCGGTTCCGTTGTTACCAGTGAAAAAGAGATTGGTTTCCCATGCGGTCTTGGCAGCCTTCAATGCTTTTTCCTTATCCGGAGTATCCGCAATCCAGTTATTCCATTCAGCACCGAAGTACCGTTTTGTAATTCCTCGGGATTGCCATTTCCTAATCTGCTCATCACGCTGTTCCTGCAACTGCTTGGCTTCAATCTCTTTTTCCCTGAGCTCTCTTTCGGCGATTATTATTTGCTTCTCGTCCTCGGGTAACGCTTCCCATTCTGCGCGTTCCTTTGCCTCTCGTTCTTCCTGACTCTTTTTGAATTCCTCCAGCCAGCCAGAAGTAATATATCCGATTTGTCCGCTCATACGCTTGGCTCCCTAAAGTAACTCGATACTTTTTCCTTTGGAACATTATCAGTTCCAATCTTGTGTTTTGGTGATGATGAACCGCTTGTATTTATCAGCCGGTTCAAAACGTTTGCGGATAACATTGTCGCCAATGAATATCCGGTATTTACAACCCAGTCATCTTCCATGCCGTTCTTCACTGCCTGAACAATCGTTTCTGCATCCAGTTGTTCAAAAAGGCTTTTAAGCAGGGCCCGGGTCTTATTCCAGTTGACAACCGGCTCCACCGCCTTGACCTGCTTCCGGGAATATAAATCATCCCAATTTTGGAGATAGGCTTTTTCAACCCGCTCCATATCGTTGACGGGCTCCCTCTGGCGCAGCGGTAGTTTTTTGGGCTTTTCGGAAGATTGTGGGGAAGAAGAAGAATCGGAAACATCAGGCGGAGAATCCGCTATATTTACTTTACTCTTCTTTACTTTACTTTTCTTTACTTTACTTTCTGGATTATCGCACCCGTAAACCTGCAAACCATCATTATTTTTGTAGGTTTCTGCCTCACTTTGTAAGTTTACATCTCCGTAAACCTGCAAATCATCATTTTCAGTTTGTAGGTCACCTACAAATTTCGATGACATTTTTTTCTTGATGATGGATATTTGCTCCTCTGTCAAAAAAGTTGAAACGCCAATTTGCATCAAATCAGGCCACAATTCCCTGATATGGTTTTTAATGGTTTCAGGGTTACATTCCAGAATATCCGCTACTTCCCGGACACTCATGCTCTTGTTTCTTTTTTTGCCGTTGATGTAAATATCTCTTATCTCATCCAGCGTAAGCAAGTCATTGCTTCGTTTTTTATATGCTTCTGTAAGAGATACAAGAAATGCTTCCGATGCTATTACCTTATGGCTTTCCCAAAGTCCTCTGTCAAGTTTTTCTGTCTTGACCATAAGTTCAATCATTTCTATGCCCTTATTTTCATCCACCCCTATTTCAGCAAAAAAATTCATTCTGTCCGCTTCATCTCTTATGCTGTAGTGATGATCTGGAGTTAGAGCAAGGAAACGCATCACATTGGTAAAAAAGCCAATACCTTCAAGACCATATTTGCTTTGTAGGATATTAAGTGTTTTGCCTCTCTTGGCGAAAAAAGGAAAGTAGTCCACATCATGCCTCTCTGGTCTTGCCATGTTCCCCTCCATGCGCAAACAGGAAGTCCAGTTTCTTTTGACTATGTGCTTCCTGAATGACCGGCAGCAGTAAAGCCATATTGCTTACCAGGCTTTTTTGCTTCGCCTCTTTATCATGCGCTTCGGCTCTTTTTATTTTCTCCCGGTAGGCATCAAGGGCAAACTTCTGGAGATATTTCTGCCCTTCAAAAAAGGGCAATCCACGGGCAAATTCCTCCGCAGATATGCGGATTTTCACATCATAAAAACGCGGCTGGGCAGGCTTATTATTTACCCTTGGAATAGTTTTGCCTGTTTTTGTTTTACGCTTCGTATCGGTACCGATAGAGGGCTTTTTTGCGGTGTTTTTTGTGCGACCGACAACAGGTTTTTTCTGCATTTTAACCCTCCGCGTAAATCTTCCGAAGATAATCCCATGCACTGTCTGGAATCACATCCCTATCAACTCTGTCCATGCCTGCGTTATAAGCGAAAAAGACATCCATCCAGGTTCCGTATCGCTCGTAAAGAAACACAATATGCAGGGCTGCTACCCTGATAGCTTCTTCCGGAACGAAAGGATCAAACAGAATGCCCTCGTTATAAACCCTTGAATACCAATCGAGGTATTTGTCATTGAATTGGAACATCCCGAGGTCTCTGTGTCCGTCATCACGAATAGGAGATTGCGCCGAAGCCATGAACCCCGATTCAATGAAGGCAATGCTTTCCAATATCTCTGGCGGTATGCCATAGAACGAAGATGTGAACGCAAACAAACCCTTGTACCTTTCCGGAACGCTCCGCCTCGGCGGTAACGGCTCCGGCATGGTCAAGGGTTCCGGCTGCCAATAATGAATGGCAGCCATGCCGGTCGGCGGCGTTATCAGCATATAGTTGTAAATTGGACCGGCAGAGCCAAGCGATAAAAACGCAGACAGCAAAATAATAAACAGACTTGTATTCTTCATAATTTCCCCTCCCGTAGGCTTTTTTGTGCTTTATACAAAATCTCCTGAAATATAGCAGGCGGTAGAATTTCTTGTGCCCTATCAACAAAATGCTCCTGCACTGTTGCCTTGCGCTCCTTGTGCTTCCTCATAATGCTTGCCACATAGGTCTGGACACGCTGGTTAATATATAGAGCCCTTTTCCGGCTCATGCTCCAATCTTTTTCAAGACCGTTAGAATTCTCCGCCTGTTTTTCTTTTAACGATAAAGACAACCCATCTATCTTTTTTGTTATCTGCATTTTCAATGTTTCCAATTCATCAAAGGACATGGCTCTTATGTCATCATCTGAATAGGATATGTTTTCGATGTAAAAGAAATCTTTATCTATCGCATCTCTTAATGTCATCATTCCTCCCGTTTTCCTTGTGCTGCAATTTTGGGCATTTTGGAACGGCAACAACGGCAGGGCATCCGGCCCGGTAACACCAGGCCGGGTCCCCGTCGTCTGTCAAATAATCATTGCACTTGATTTTTTGACATTCCGTTTTATTCATCGCCAAGCGGATCTTCCATGTCCGTATCTGGTTCTTCGGATTGCGATTCCTCAACAGGCTTTTCAGGTGCCTCGGCAACTGCCCTTATCGCTTCGGTTAAGATCCGCTGGTAAAGAGCAATGTATTCTTCCCGGCTCATTTGAGCGAACCGCCAGAAAAAGGTAGTTTCCATTTCGTTCCAGTCATCATCGCTGTCATCAAGTTCAGGCAGATGACTTGTTTTCAGGCTGATAACGATAAGCATTTTGAAGAACTTTTCAAACATGGGTTCTTTCGGAAGTTCGGAAAGCGAAACTGTTTTGCCGAAGATTAATTCCATCAGCCCTGCGTAGTCAGGATCAATTTCATGCCAATTCCCTTCATCGTCCGTTGTACTCAATTCGGAAGCCAAATAAAGAGCAGCCATGTTTTCTTTATCTTCCTGCTGGAGCCGGTTCGTGATGATTGTGTCCAATACGGTTTCCGAAACCGCATTAAAGAAACTCCACGAATACTCATGCTTTTTCAGCATAATTTCCGCAAGGGGTTTTTTCTCCTCCGGCGAAATATCAGGCAGTAAGTCAAGTTTGAATTTCTTCACCGGGTCTACTGGTTCAGAAGATGAAGTTCTGGAGTAAGAAACTTTTTCATAGACCTTGTATTCAACCCTCTCTGCGGTTACATCATAGGAACCGCTGGTCTGGTGCCATTCCAAGGAAATAAGAAACGCTGTATTCGCATCGCTTTTCTTTTTTGTTTCTTTCCATGAATAATCGCTCTGCTTCAACAGGGTATATTCCACATCGCCAATCAAAACAGCTTTTGTTTTGGCAGGAAGGAACTCGGGAACGCTGCGGTTAAGAATTATTTTGGTATCTGTTTTCCCTTCCTGCTCGGCAATCAGTTTCCCGATTAAATCCTTCCACTTGCCGGCATAACATTCTTGGTCAAAACACAAGTCCTCAAGATTACTGTAATCTTCAAAAAGTCCTGGAGTTGAGTTGTACGTTCTGTTTTTACACTTCGCGCATTTGTTATCGGCAATGTGTTTTATCTTTAGCTTCTGAACGGAGCCAATGAAATTGGTAATCTCCCATTTGTCGGCTTTTTTATCGCCGTACTTTTTCAGGAACTTTTCTTGGTCATCTTCCGGAAGGCTGGCAATAAGGGCAGCACCGGAAAGGTTTATCTTCCCATCGCGGAACATTGTTTTAATGCCGTCAATAAGAAGGGTCAGCCTTACGCGCTGGTGAATGCCTGATATGCTTCTGGCGTAATACTTCGCAACTTCCTCGGCCTTCTTGCCGGAGTCAATTTCCCGCTTGAACTTTTCCGCTTCGTCCAGCGGGTGCATATCTTCCCGGTTCACATTCTCTGCCAAGGCTATCGCTTCATCGTCCGCCTTTTCAGGATGGACAATTACCTCAATGCTTTTCCAACCGAGGGATTTCGCAGCAGCGAAACGCCGCCGTCCTGCAATGATGCGGTAATGCCCGGCTTTGTCTGTCAGTTCTTTTACCGCAGGCGGATGGATGATGCCAATGGCTTTAATGCTTTGTGCAAGGGTATCAATGCTTCCTTCGCCTCCATGTATTCTGTCCGTATTGGATTCAATTTTTCCAATCGGAACTTTTATAATTGTAGTTTCCATTACTTTGCTCCTTTACCTGATGTTTCAGGTCTGAACTCAATATTCTCTGCATCGATGTATATAGAGTTGTCTGTGTTACGATCCAGCCTCCCAACAACACGAACACCTCTACCTATTTTTTGCTTTGAGCAGGCTTCTGCTTTTTTCCCTGTTACAAAAATAGTGAAAACGTTCGTTTTCTTTTGGATACCGTTATCAGTTCTTACAAACCGATATGATTCAATGTAAAAAATGCACTCTTTTGGGTTTTCGGAATATTCCGGTGTCGTACAAATTACACCTTCCAAAAGACAGCTATTCAGATGATTCATTAGAGACCTCCTTATCTCTTTCTGCTTGTTTTTCTTCCATGCCCTGCAGGATTTCCCCGAAGCGAGGAGTATTCTTGCTCGTGATGCCTACCAATTCCATTTCGCTTATAACGTTGTCAATGGTTAATTGCCGTTCTGCCTTTGTATATTCAGACCAGCTTTTTAAGCGATGATCGGGCCGTCCTTTCGGGCATGGAGTTCCATCCTCATTTACAAGGTTCCAGAATTTCTCCATACCGGCACCAAGATAAAGTTTTATCAACGCTCGAAAATGCGCATAGTTTCTTGCTTCGTAAGAATGAAACCCCGATGTCCAATAACACTGAATCAACGCATGGAAAGTATTGTTTTGTCTTTCCGTTCCTTCGTCAGCCAATTCGACATTGTAGTATTTGCCAACTTTCAATTTTGCGCCTTCAAACTCTTTTGGGCCGGTAATGAAGATTTTCATAAACTTTCCTTAAAATGGAATGTCATCAGTAAACTCATCATCCCGCGAATCTTGTCCGGCAGGAGGATATTCTTCTTGTGGCTGTGAATACTGTTGCTGTTGCACCGGAGGTCTTGGCTGTGAAGTATTTGCCTGTCTGCTTTCCGCAGGACGAACATAACTTACTTCCGGGTATACATTGCCGTTATACGGTTTCCCTTCCTTGCAAACCACAACGCCCCATTTATTCAGCCAGCTTTGATAGTTATACAAATTCGCAAAAGGAATATTGAACGCCAAGAAAAGCTGTTTCAGTTTCGATTCCCCGAATTCGTTTTTCACGATGTAATAACGGATATTGGCTCCGTCCTCATCAATGAAATTAATCTCCAGCATTGGGTCGCCGTTCTTTGTGGTACGCTCTGCGACATTGCTTATTCGGGCATGGTTATCGCCAACCTTAAAAAGTTTGAAGCCGTCCGATGCCTGCGCAACTGTCTGCGGCGTAATTCCGTCCATGAACCTATTCATTATGCTACCTCCTTTTCCTTAACCGGCTTGTTTGTCTTAATTCCATAATACTCTCGCACTATCCTGTCAATTTCTTTTAAGTCGTTTTCGATTGTTTCCGGAAACATATCCATCGGACTTTTGGTGACTGACATTCCATCCGTGTTGGTTCGGAAAAGGTACTGTCCATCAATTTTTTCAGCTCTTAAAACAATGCTAAAATAACCCTCAATGCAAACTTTGTTATCCAAAATCTGCCCGATAGTTCTGGGCTTTACTCTGCCAACACTGTCCACATCTTCATGCATAAATACATAAACAATTTTTTCAGGAGGTAATTTTTCAATGGAATTGATAACCTTCCAAAAGTTTGTAGCCAGATTGTCATACACTGCATACTTGTCATTCATCTTGGCGGTAATAGGTGCTTTGTTTTCCATATAGTAATTAGTAATCATGTACCCGGCATCATCTATGACAATAGAATTTGCTTTTGCGCCATTTAGAATGTGAATGATTTTGTCAGGATTGCTTTCCTTAACAGCGGTAATCTTGTCGTTTTTAAATGGGAAAGGTTTTCCCAATACATTGATAACGGCGAGACCATCAAAATTTCTCATACTAGCAGATTTGCCCATGCCGCTACTCCCTATAACTAATATTCCGGTACCCATAGTTACTCCTTGATTATGCTGATAACGCTTCTTGCGTATCGGCGACCGCGACTACATCACGGAAAAAATTACAGTATTGCCAACATGAGCAATAATCCATACAACGTATTGATTCACCAGGACGAGTTTCTACAGAATGATCTTTACCTAGAACCGTAGCAAGCTTAATTGCTTCTTCTGGAGTATCCATAACTCGTACAGCCGTTTTACGACCTTCTTTTTTCACTGCATACTTTGTAGGTTTTTCCCAACGTTGTTTTGCATTACAGGGATGAATATCATCATCAGGCAAATCTTTACACTGCTTATATTCAGCAACTTTTTCTTTAATAAAGGTTTCGATTTCTTCAAGATCTTTCTGTGTTACATCAAATTCATAGACATAAACTGGACACTTAGGGTAAGATGAATCACGCTTGGCATCCCTCTTGGAATGATCTTTTATTGGGGCAATGAACCTGCAAGTTTTAACCTCAAAACCATTTTTAAGTAGGAGCCAAGCGTATATTAATCCCTGCTTTCTCCAATCCTCAAAATCTTTAAACTTGATTTTCCACACTGAAACAGTTTTATAATCTGATATAACACCCGTTTCCATGTTGTAATTATCAATGCGTCCTGTAATGACAATTCCATCCACTTCATAAGACATAAATTCTTCGGAGAAATCATTGGTTCCTTCTCCTTCTAGCACTTTATGGCAAGCAGAACCAAAAACTGCATAAAAGTGATCTGACGCATCTTCTGTAAGATCATTCCAATGTCTGTCCATTAAGATAATTTGTTTTGTCCCATTTATCAGAGTAGTTGCTGATAAACAACCCGGTTTGTTGTGTTTCGTGACTGAAACCGCCTTTACAAATCCTTCAGGAAGATTCATGTAGTTAGTAATCTTCAAAATACTACCCCCTTTACCATCATTTTTTTCTTTATAGTCATAAAAACCTCCGCAATATATTTTCCCCTCACATACGGACGGGATTGAACACTATTTGAACTCCAGCATTTTCACATCGCTATTTCCCAAAAGAGCCAAGCCGCTATTCCATAGCCTTACCGCTTCGTCCTTCGGCACATCAAATTCTTCTACTACATCATCCGGGTCAGACATCCACTTGCGGATCTTCGCCACTTCGATATTGAACTTCATGAGGAGCCGCTTATTTATTTTCAGGTGGACATTTTGATTACCGGTGTAATACCGCATGGTAAAGGCAAGCTCCCCATCGGTGGTATGAAACTTCTGCTCTGTCTGGTGAAGTTCATAATCGGGCTTATCCCATTCGGCTATCGGAAAGCCCAGGTTCCCGCAAACTACAATGAAGTCATCGACAATGGTACGGCGATTCTTTCTATCCCATCTGTCATAGGCATAAGTGCCTACAACAATGCGGTAATCAAGCCCCAGCTTCCAACGGGCAGGAAGTTTCTCATATTTCCAGTCGTTTTGTGTATGCCGCCAATCGCTCTTTGCCCAGTGCCGATTAGATTTGTATTCAGTAATAAATTCTTTCGTTGTTAATATGTCAAAGACCTCACCTATCTGGTCGAGGATGCCGATGTTAGAATTATTTATTATCCAAATAATAATCGAATAAATGTTATCCGCATTAAAATCCAGAGTTTTGAATTCTTCAATGTTACTGAATATTCGGTCCTTCGTTTTTTGGATCATCCTTTTTTGAACCGGCTCAAGTTTATCGAAGGCCGCTCGCCAATACTTTGATTTCAGGCTTTCAATAGACTTCCTGATAATTTCCAGCATGGACTTTTTATCCAGCCCCATGAGCAGGATTATTTCATTGTCCAGTTTTCCGATTGTCTTAAAGGCTGCTCCAAGGCTTTCCCTTTCCGCTTCATAATTTGAAACAAGCTGGTCGATGGGAGCCAAGCGCAATGCCAAGGCATTATCTCTTTCTTCCTGATAATTCCTTTCAGGGTTTCTTTTGAAATCCCCTATATGTTCTCGCACCCATCGTTCAAAGGTATCTTCCAGATCGTCTTGATATGTTTCGCTTCTCGTTTTCCCTTTTATCCATGTAGCATTGACCCTTACAAGATGCACCTTGCCCCGGGCTGCACGGTCTGCCTCTGAAAAATCGAATTCATCAACAACCGTTGCCTCGTACCGTTCCATTTCCTTTGCAATAATTTTGTTATCCTTCCAGCGGACAGGCATCACAAGATAAAGAAGGCAGAAATTGCACTCATAAAGTATTTTGCATACCCACCGTTCAAAATCAGAAAATGGCGGGTTACTGAAAACAAGGCTGTAGTATTGGTCGATTAGAGTTGTATCGTAAAAGTTCCTACCGATTAAAAAGACACCCTTGCAAATTAAGTCATTTGCCTGCGCCCTGGCTATTTCAATGCCATACTTTTTATCTGCTCCAAAAAAATTAAGAACACGCCCATCCCCTGCGCCAATATCGAGTAATGTTTCTATAAATAAATTCTGTCTCTCTTTTCTCTTGTCATAATGGGAATGAATATCCAGCCCTTGACGGCGGCGGTCATGATAACCCCTTTCATGGCTCCGTAGATATTTCCATATATCATCCTTCATGGCTTCCATGATTTCCGTAGTGGTAGGATAAAATTCATAATCTTCATTGGCGGCTTGTAATGTCCTAATTTTTTGCGCTGTACTCATTCTTTTTCCCCTCAAATAACGCCCGGGTTTCCCCGGGCTATTTGTTTTATGCTGCGTTCAGCCTTTCCCAATCACGCCGGGGCATATTCAAAATGCTCCATGCCGTCATTTCAAGGTCAGTGCTGCGGTCGTATGAATCCACATCCTGGGCTTGCCGGGTAACTGCATTGGCAAGGCCGTAGAGGGATAAATCCTCTCCACGGATAAGGTGATCCAATATTCCCTTCGATTCGTATTCCAAGATGCCGTAATTCTTTGCAGTAAGTTCCACCACCGCAGGAACATCACCTGTCAATTTGGTAGTGGTTCCGGTTCTCATGGCAGAGATAATTTTTTCAAACTGCACCATGTCGGCTGTTGTGCGAACTATATCCTGCAATTTCATAATGAAGGCCTTATCATCGGCAGCGATGGTTTCATCCCGGTAAACTTCAAAGGAATCATCACCTTCATTCGTTCTGCCTACATGGTTTTTTCTCTTGCCGGCAGTATTGGCAATCATGCCGTTAGAACAGACCAGCCTATAAACCAATGGCATTACACTCACAGAGCCATGCCCTGTTTCACTGTTTGAAATAATCAAGCCACTTTGAACGATGTCGCCTTTGACAATTTCAGTCTGGACCCGTTCATTGACAATCTTGAGATACATCTTTTTATCAGTGATTTCACAACTTTCAACCCTTGCGCCCTTCATATCTGCAATCATGGGAAGGACCGCTGTTGCAATCTCATGGTTATCAATGCGCCGGTACCTGTCAGAGAGAAAAGCCCTTGCCGTTCCGTCCAGGGTTCGCACCATCCGCTTCATCGGCTGCTTTTCCAACCACCGATTGACATTTGTGGCCAGAAGATCCGGCTCACTGGTACGCATACGGTCGTAATACTTTGAAGGTATGCCCAGCTTTGTACCAATCTGATCGTGCGCGACATTGTTAATGGAAAATGGAGCCATACCTTCAAGGCTCAACAATGGAGCCTGGTATCCATCCGCATCTTCATTAAGAAGTGTCATGCGCATTTGGCTTGTGTCAGCGATAAAATCTCGCTTCACTTCGTTTTGGCGTTCGATTTCTATTGCCAAGTCCTGTAGACTTCTTCCTGTTTTCATTTTTCGCTCCTTGTGTATTTACCGGGAATAATACCCAGCTTCATTCAGGCCTTTTTCAACATCGTTAATGGCATGAAGAAATGTATATGCTTGTTCCTTGCGTTCATCATCGCTATAACCGCAATCCGTTCTTCTTAAAGCGTCCTCAAAAGTAATTCGTTTAAGATACAAGGCTAAAGCCCTAGCGTGTTTTTCACTTCGAATTGTTAGTTTTATGGTCATTTAATCCTCCTCTCTGCCTGTCCAGATTGTTTCAATGACTTTATCGCCATCACTGAAATGAAAGGTTCCCTTGCCATCCGTTTTAAGAGAAATGCTTCCACTTTCAATTTCAAAAAATTGCCCGAAGGTTTCGTCAAGGTGGGAATCATGATGAATAAGTTCTTCCGGAAGTATTGCCAATAAACAGGAATCTTCTACACTGTATTCAAATCCAGTTTCAGAAGAATAAAAACCCTGCTCTGCTTCGCATTGAATAAAGGAATATTCTTTTCCTTTATGATTAACTGTGATGATGTTTTTTAATTCGTTTTTGCAAAAATCATCCCATAATTCGTCTTTAAGGACGTAGCCCGGGTCGCCAATCCAAACCCGTTTTGAATTTGTTTTGATTGTTTCGTTTATCATGCTGCCCTCCCGATGCCGAAGAAAGACTTAACATCTCTCCATGTGCCTTTTATCAGGGCTTCCTTGAAATTGTTTTCTTGCCCCCAAACAGAAGCTTCGCCTTTATTCGCTTTGTGTCCGCTTGCCGGAATAATGGTAAAAACCACATCGCCGGTTTCAATATCGCAGATACGAAAATCGTCATATAACGAACCATTGAAAGGACAATTGTTTTTGAAAAAGACATACATTTTATCCATGTCTACTTTTTCAGAGGAAGCGATCTGTTTTACTTTTGGGAAAAGTTTATCCAGTTTTGATTTGAGCGAAGAATCTTTGCAGAACCAGTCAAACCAGCCCGCATCAATCATCGTTTCCCTGCTGGGATTTCTGTACTTACCGGCTTCGTAATTACCGATAAAATCCTTGAGCGATAAATTCATATAAAACTCCTTTGGCCTCTATTGAGTGCCGTTCAGCTTCCGGTTTCTCCGGTTGCCGTATATTTACCCTTCCAGGTATACCGTAAGTTTCATGTCTTAAAATTGTCTTGGACAGCGATAAACCAAAAAAAACTTGAGAATTTTCCATAAAAATCGCTGGTTCACTGTCCATTTGGATAGTGAAATTAGAGGTTTCAGGGCTGTTATACGATATAGTGCTTATTAAAATGAAAAAGAAACAAAACAAAACTGCTTGTTGAATAGGTTTTGGTTTGATCTTATTTGTAGGAATCGGAATATTATTTTCTTTCACATAATCAAGTGCCGCTGTCCTAACATGATTACGCACATTTATGGAATGTGGCGTAAGTTTTAATTTATCTATATCGTTATTCCATACATTTTCGTCATCATGATCTACTTCTAATGGTTTTCCCTCTTTTTTCGGAATCTCACCATAAAAAGCGCGCCACATAAGTGTATTGACGCGACAACTGCCACCTGACAGCCTTACGCCATTGTCATCAGTTAATCGACAACTAGGATAGCCATTACTGTTTTTTCTCCCTCTTCGATCACCTTTAGGAACTATCACACAATATGGTTTTTTAATTCTGATAATTTGCCGCATGGAATTAAAGTTTTCTGATGATGAAAGGAAAATATATGAACTGAGTCCCGGGATACTTTCAAAGGAACCTTTTCTCCCACTATTGAGATCAATAAATTCTCTTTTGTCAAAATATATTTCAATATTCTCAATAGTTATTTTCATTTTTATATGTCCTCATCTTCCGCAGCGGTTTCTTCTGCTTCTGAATCTTCAGGTTCTTTCAACACTTCCTGACATGATGCCTTGATGACATCCACACAGTTTGTAGACAGGACAATTACGCTGGTGGGAACGGTTATATCCCCGGAGGACTTTGTTTTTCTCAAAAGTATTTCGTCGTACTTTTCATTCTTGCTGTTCGCTTGTACCGCTCTGGCGTTGATAACGGCTCCGCGGTTAATTTCCTGCCCTATGGCAGAAAGAACGGCATCTACAATCTCTGTGGTTTTTTCCCTGACAAGACCGTATGCCGTTTTGGTACGCTTATCGGTCGTAAGGTTCGCTTCGTAGTTCCTGACCGTTTCATGCCCTTTGGCTTTGACGGCTTTTTGAAGCTGTTCTTTCTGGTCAGCTGTAAGCTCAAGATTAAACTCAAGCAGTGAATTGGCTTTCAGGTCATCAATAAGCCGTTCCGACAGATCCTTGAAAAGATCATCCAGCGGATTAAGCGCAATGACGGATTCAAATATCTCGTGAACAGTTTTCATGATCCGATTGTCAATTGCCGGCTGAATTAAATCGTCAAAATCAGGTGTATGGTTCTGTACTACCTTTGTTTTAGTTTTTCCCATTTTTATCTCCTTATAAACTTTTTCGTTTTTCAATGTTTTAACTAAAGCCCTATACTTAATTACTTTTATACGCAGTGTTTCTGCTGTTTCGGTTTTGGTAATATCTGCCCACTGTTCTGTTTTTTCTACTGCATCATTTCCATATTTATGTTTTAAATACATTCTCATTTTGTACTGCTCTCCTCCTTTGAACGAATTACAACTCCGGCATTGGGGTGCAGTATTGGTTTCATGCCACCTAACAGAATGATGTGTTCTACTTATATAATGTCCAAGCGTCATGTTCGCACCATCGTTCCAAAAAAATGTTTTCCCACAGGTTGCACAAGAAACTAATCCACTGTTATTTGCAGCATTTAACCTAACGTAGAGAGAAAACTCTCGATCAAGAACCTTTACTAAATCTTTATAGCCCATTGTTTCAAGAGTTTTTCTCTTACTCGTTTTTTTTGGCTTAGCTTTTCTCCAATTCATGCAAGCCCTTTAACCGCCAAACCAAAACGGATAATTAACCCTGCATACCAGCGGCCTTTATGACCTGCTCTTTCACCAAAATTTTTAATTGCTAAACCAGCTCTATAAAAAAATCCTTTCATAAATCCCCCTCCAAAAAATAAAAATGTAGCGGAGCTTAGATTCGTAGCTAAAAAACTCCGCTTATTAATAAAATCTTTATCAATTCATAAAACCTCCTTACCTGCTGTTATGCCGGTATATAACTATTTCGAAGCCAGTCATCTAAATCTGCGGAATCAAAAAGAATTACTCCTTTAGGAGGACTAAAATGAGGGATGCTGTTTTTATTCTCATAAAGAGTAGGAACTCCCATACGGATGTATTCTGCTGCTTCATCTACTGTTAATAATTCGCCGCGAACAATTTCGCTTCGTAGATTTTTAGCACGAGCAAGTATTTCTGTCCTGACTTCTTCTTTAAGTTTCCTTTGCATAACTCCCTCCAAAATTTCTTATGCTGCTTTTGCTTCTTTCAGAAATGTTTCTGCCTGTTTACGGCTTGTAAACCAATCAATATAACAATCTGCTATAGGTGTTTCTTTGTACTGATTTTTAGGTATTTCTTTACTTTCCCTTGTTATTACAGGCGAAACTTTTACCGTGCCATTGTTATAAATCTCTGTCTGAACTCCGAAAAATGTCATATCCTACCTCCAATTTCTTTTATTAAGTTATAAGTGATATAATATATCACAAATAACTTTTTGTCAATAACAAAAAATCACAATTAATTGACTTTTTTATATTGGTATGTAATACTTCTTTTATGGCAAAAGTGAAAAAAGAAGAAACTGTCCAAATAAGCCTACGGCTCCCGGTTCGGATCTTAAATGAAATAGACGAGCTGGCCGCAAGGGAAAATCGCAATAGGAATAATATGATCGTAAACCTCATCATATTGGGTCTCCCTTCACCAGAGGATCTTCATGATCATTTCCCTCCTGGTTTCGAGAAATAGCCTTATTAATTAAATGGACAATTGAATTGTTTCTTGTTCGGTAATCTTTCTTCCCAAATCTATCTATCTTTGCAAGAAGTTCTTTTGGTATCCGAATAGAAATCTGTATGTTCTTATCTACTTTCCTCAATTTCCATACCTCCAATAAAAAAGGGAACTGCCACTCCCTTTCGGGGTGCAGGAGCGGCGGCTCCTACGGTAGCAATTCCCTTTCTTTCTCTGCCGCCGCAAAGTAAAATCCTCTGTAAAGCTGGCCGTTTTCATGAACCTGGGAGAACATGCACACCGACCAGCAGGGGAGTTTTTGGCTCCCTATAATTATATTGTCGTATCATACGACATTTGTCAATACCTTTTTTCCACTTTTTTTTACTTTTTTTGCCGAAAATGTATAATGGAAGAATTAAAAGGCTGGACATTAGAAGGTCTAGCGAAAAAACTAAAAATGTCCAAAAATTCCACACAGAAACGCATTGAACGTGAAAAAATTGAGCCATTTTTCACAGGGTCCATATATCCTCCTAATACATATGAACAAATTAAGGATGCTAAACGCGGCAGGCCCAGCAAGGAGCTTCCCAAAAGCAAAAAACCGTAATACACTTATAGGAGTATTAGATATACTTATATTGCCCTTTTTCGGGTATTTTGTCAAGAGGAAAATGCTAAAATTAGGGTATTTTTAGAGGAAAGCTACCTAATTAGGGTTTATTTATCATGTCAGAGATTATTCTTAAAATAAACTTTCACAAGTCTACATCCGCAAACTATAAAAATGTAATTAAATTATCTAAATTTTTTAAAAACTTTGTCCAAGAGGAAAATAATAACTCCATAGAAATAGACCAAGAAGAACTTATACTGCATAAAAGAAAAATCCTAAACCTAATAAATTATATCCAATCCTGGAAGAATTCAGAAATACTATACAAAGAAATTAAAATTACTCGTTCTGGAATTAATTTATTGTCCTCTATGCTTGATTGCAGTCAATCTTACGAGAATTCCTACAATAAGGATAAGCACTGTTTTATAGATAATTACCGTGAAGGCTGGCATTGTAAACATATAAAAGACATAAAACGACATTTACCAGAGCATTATTACGATTATTTTCATAGGAGAGGTCAATTTTGGTTTGATTTTGGATCATTTGATACAGATGAAAACTGGATTTTTAATAAAGAACATTTATTATCCTGTGTAATGAAAGAAGCAGAAAAGAATTATTTACAGTTTTGTCCCTATTTTAAACAACATTACATCGAAAATATTATTTCAGATTTGCCTTCAAAAATATGCCTTAAAGATAATAATGATTGGGTTATTAACGAAAAGGATGTTGATAACGGGCTCAAGGTTGAAAAGAAAAAAATAGGGATTATTCCAAAAAAAATTATGGATGAAGCTCTAGGTATAGATAATATGAAAGGTATTGGCTTTGGAGCATCTGTTAGTACAAAAAATGATGAGCCCAAAGAAAAAGAGAATGATAGCATCAGAAATATACCAGAAGTATCTTTTAATGAAATAGGTGGTCTTGATGACATACTCATGATGATAAGAGAAATCATAGAATTACCAATAAAAACCCCAGATTTATTTAAACATTTAGGTATAAAGCCACATAAGGGTATACTGCTTTTCGGTCCTTCGGGGTGCGGAAAGACATTAATTGCAAAAGCTATTGCCAATGAAATACAAGCTCATTTTATTGATATAAAAGGTCCCGAACTGTTTAACAAATATATAGGTCAATCTTTTGAAAATCTTAGAAATATTTTTGCCAAAGCTTATGAGTTACAACCTGCTATAATATTTTTTGACGAAATCGATGCTATTGCTCATTCAAGATCGGAGTCCGAAATTAACTTACATGATTCACAGTTTGTAAATCAATTACTTACATTAATGGATGGTATGGAAGATTATGGCAATGTCCGTGTAATTGCTTCAACTAACAGGCCTGAGCTACTTGATAATGCATTATTACGCCCTGGTAGATTTGATTATCATATTGAAATCAAAAAACCTACTCTGGATGGTTGTAAAGAAATTTTTAAAATAAATATCCAAGACATGCCTATTGAATCAACTTTTAATCCTGATTCTTTTGCAGAAAAATTATTTGGATTAACTGGTGCTGATATTGCTTTTATAGTCCGTGAAAGCGCTTATAATTGTATAAGAAGAAAAGTAATTTTTTCTGATATAATTGATAATAAGTACCCTGTTAATTTTAATGATTTTATTATTACTAAAGATGATTTTAACAACGCATTAAATAAATTATCTGATAGATAAATACTCTTTTTTTCGCATTTTTCTGAATTTATGCCGATAAATATATATGCTTAGGGATAACATAAAAAAAGCAATATTAAACTCAGGCATGATCGTAAAAGACATAGCAGCAAAAGCAGAAGTAAATAAACGTACTATCGACAAATGGGTTGGAGCCAGTGAAACTGAACCTAAAGTTAAAGACTTATATAAAGTTTGCAAGGTACTAGGTGTTTCAATAGAATGGGTTGTAGATGGTGAAGCCGGCTCAGAATATATTCGAAAAATTATTGGCAATGATCCTAAAGCAATTCAAGTTCCGGAAAGAATCAGCTCTCTTGTGGATGATTTACTTGTTCTCGACGAAACCCAGCTTATTGTTATTAAAGCTAGTGCTGCAGCTCTCGCAGAAAGCAAAAGGGGGCAGATCCCAAAGGCTGGATAGAAAATATTTACTATGGTGCATTTTAGAGTAAATAAAATTAACTATACATTTAAATCTTTATGAAACATTATATTTCACGACATTCTCTACTTTGAATGTATCCTCCTGTTTTGATTCGTTTCTTGCTTTTTCTATTTTATTCCTCATGTCCTGCATTGTGTTTTCTAGCAGGTGTGTATATCTTTTGGTAACCTTCAAACTGGAATGACCTAGTAATTCCTGAATGTGTTTTAACGGAACCCCTTTATCATGTAAAAAGGTCGCCAATGAATGCCTGGCACTATGAGGAACAATATCTCTTCCTCTCCGTTCAATGCCGGCACGTTCCAGCCAGTTTTCAAAGTTATGATTAATCCAAGATGGCCCGGGTATCATGCTACCTCTGTATGGTTTCTTGTAAGAAAAAACAAACTCATGCTGCCCATTCTCCAACCATAGTTTCTTAATAGCATCTTGTAGAATCGGATCAAATAGAGTTTTCCGATTCCGCTTCCCCTTGGTGGTTCCAAGCTTCCGTTTGTCTTTATTTTCGAAGCACTGCCATGCTCGCTTAACATTTATCTCCTGGTTATGCCAATCCAAATCTTCAGGCTTGAGGGCAAACACTTCTGACCTTCTAAGCCCTGCCCAAAAAATGGCAGCACATACGGCTAATTCCATAGTGGTCAAAAGAACACCTGGCATAAAAAACTTAAATATTTCATCTTCTGTAAACGCATCTCTTTCAACACTTTCATATTTTGGCTCTTTCAAGCTTCTATACGGATTAAGCCAACTTTCATTGTTACTTTCGTAATTATTAAATGCCATGCGGAAAAATTTAATTATTCCTACGAAGGTTCTAGATCCACCCATTTCCCAGCCTTGGGTAATTATTTTCCCTTCTTTATTTCTCTTTTCTCCGATTTTTTTTAGGGACATTCTGGTGGATAAATCAATAACATCCTGCTTTTCCAGTTCCGCCATTTTAAGATCAAGAATAGGATCTCCATCAATATGACATCTGTAATAACTCTCATAATTAAGTACAGAATCCTCGGAACAAGAACCATTCTCCAAAATGTTAATTCCAGTTCTCGGGCTAGTATCAATGCGTATAAATTTCTTGAGCCAGTCTCTAACAGTAATATCTTCAATCTGAACTCGCCTGGCAGAACCTTCCATTTCCTGCTTTTTTTTCAGGAAGGCTATAAGAGCCCTGCAACTGGCTTTAACCTCTGGTGTTGACTTTGGGTTTCTGTAAGCACTTAGCTCATCAGGCAGGTTCTTTATACTCCGCCGCTTCCATTCAGCGCATACACGACTGGGAAGTTCGCTGATGGTATTAAGGGTTATTTGGTAGGTGCTACCACGTTTCTTGAATGTGAAGGGTTCAGCGATTCGTGCCATAAATATCTCCTTGAGGAAATAATTCCTGCACAATTCTTGCACAGGTGCTACGAATCTAGAAATATCAAAAAAGTTTTAACTGCTAAGTCCTTATATATTAAAGACTTAGCCCTGCCACCTCGGAGAATTGAACTCCAGACACGCAGATTTTCAGTCTGCTGCTCTACCAACTGAGCTAAGGTGGCATTAGGTTTTATTGTAAAATAGCATATATTAACGTAAAAAATATGTCAAGAGGGGAAGAAAATTACTGTAAAAAATCAAAAAGTATCCCAAAAGTATCACCATTTAACAAAGTTGACCATTGGAGCAAACATAGCTCAGGTGGTGCCAGGCAGTATAGCCTCTACCCAAGTGCTCAATTAATTATTTGTAATTATACAATCTTTAAATACTCCTTCAAACCTTGTTGTAGTATTTGGGAAAAAGGTGCATTGGCCATTTCTGCCTTATGGTTAAGCCATGATGGAATAGAGAGTGTCTTTTTTACAGACTTGGTGTCATTCTGCCGGCGATATTCATCCGTATCAGCGGCTATTAAACTAACAACCTGATCCGGTGATTTACACATTTCAGTGATTTTTTTTGGGTCTGATGCTTTTGGAATTACTTCATATTTATTTTCTGCATCCCATAACCACATCTCGATAGCATCTTGTGCCATATAAAGAGCTTCTGCCATGTCATCGCCAAATGTATGAAGTCCCGGTAAGTCCGGAACACTGATCAAAAATTTTCCATCTTCTTCATTAATTATTGCCGGATATACATACTTCATTATGTTCTCCTATGTTTTTACTTTTACTCAATGCCTGCATCTTTGAGTATTGCTTTTGCCGTACCTTTTGGTATATCGCCGGAATGACGGGGTATAGGGATCTTTATTCCAGGTTTTTGCAGATTTGTTGCTTGATCATGTGCCTTACCATGGGTAATTATCCAACCGGCTTTTTTCAATTTTCTTTCAATCTCCCGCTTCGTCATCCTTTCCCCAATACAGATAATACACGTATTATCACGTATTGTCAATAAATTTTTGCTTATGTTTCATTGACATTTTATTTTTTTTTCAGCATTATTTTTTTAATGTGGTACCCGAAAACTGTCGAATTTGATTTGCAAATGAAAGCCCTTTTTGATAAAGTCGATCACTATATTGAGGACATTTACGGAGACAGGTATGAGCTGCATCCAATGCGGCCTAGAAGGGGAGAGACTGCTAACCCCGAAGCAGATGGCCTTTTTAATGTGGGAGCCATTTTTACCCCCGGTTTTGGTACGGAAATCGGACGGGGATATATTATCAATTTAAAGTTATCCACCCTTGAAATTGTAGACAAGAATGTAAGACATGAAATTTACAAAACCGTAGTCCGCAAGGTTAAGGAATTATTGCCTCTTTTCTTTCCCGAAAGGGAATTAAGGGTGCTCCAATGCAGAAACCATTTTAAGATTGTAGGCGATTTTAGACTTGGTTCAATATAAGTAATATTAAGTAATATTAAGTAATATCAGCAAAAAAAATCTTATCTCTTATTGACAGGAGAATAATCCTGTTTTATAGTTGAATAGTTGCTCAACTATCAGTTTTAAAGAGGGAGACATGGACAGAAAGACACCTGTATGTGATGTGGATTTCATTCACGAAGATACCGTAAAGAGGGTGGGGGAAAAGATGCCCAAGGAGGAGGATTTTTACGATCTTGCTGACCTATATAAAATGTTTTCCGACAGTACAAGGGTCCGTATTCTCTGGGCGCTTTCCTGCGAGGAAATGTGCGTATGCGATATTGCAGTTTTGCTGGGAATGACCAAGTCGGCAATTTCACATCAGTTAAGACTGCTTCGCCAGACCAATCTTGTAAAGTTTAACAAGAGCGGCAAGGAAGTTTACTATTCCCTGGCGGACAGCCATGTCGAAGGGATTTTTAATTTGGGGTTTGAACATGTTCATGAATAAAATACCAAGAGTACCAAGGCTTATTTTTGGAGCCATGATTTTTGTAACAGGAATTATTTTAGGATTATTACCGGAAATAAATTCAACATTGCTTTTCTCCATCTATCTTGCGGCATATATAATCCTTGGAGCAGATATTGTTTATTATGCGTTAAGGGGAATTATTCGCGGTAATTTTTTTGATGAAAATTTCCTGATGAGCCTTGCGACAATCGGTGCCTTTATAATCGGAGAGTATCCGGAAGCTGCGGCTGTAATGCTCTTTTTCCAGGTGGGAGAATTTTTTCAGGAGATGGCCGTGGGCAAGTCCAGAAAATCCATAACTGCCCTGATGGACATACGTCCTGATTTTGCCAATCTTTTAACTGATGGCAATAGCGGGGGGATACCGGAAAGGGTAAGTCCTGAAACTGTAAATATTGGAGAGCTGATCCTTGTAAGACCCGGAGAGAAAATTCCACTTGACGGAATTGTTATGGAAGGCGAATCCATGCTTGATACCAAGGCCCTTACAGGTGAGTCCCTTCCGGCCAAGGCAAGGCCGAATGATGGGGTTCTTTCTGGCTGTATTAATTTAAACGGGGTTTTAACCATAAAAGTTACAAAGACAGCAGGTGAATCCACTGTTGCAAAGATTATTGACCTTGTAGAAAATGCGCATAATAAAAAAGCACCCACAGAAAATTTCATTACCAGTTTTTCCCGCTATTATACGCCAATTGTAGTGAGTCTTGCTGCCCTCATAGCATTCATTCCCCCTCTTTTTGGTTTTGGAGAATTTGCAGAATGGGTTCATCGCGGCCTTGTTTTTCTGGTTATTTCCTGTCCCTGTGCCCTTGTTATTTCCATCCCCCTGGGTTTTTTCGGAGGCATCGGAGGGGCATCCAGAAAGGGTATTCTTATAAAGGGCGGAAATTTCCTTGAAGCACTTAATAAACTGGATACCATTGTATTTGATAAAACCGGAACTCTTACCCGTGGTGTTTTTGAGGTAACGGATATAAAAACAACAGAAGGTTGCAGCAGAGAAGAGGTTCTGAAATACGCGGCAAAGGCAGAAATTTTTTCCGGTCATCCCATAGCAGTTTCCATTAAAGAAGCATTCGGAAAAGAAATTGGGAGCATTGATAATATCGACAGAAGCGTCCTGTCCCGGTATAACGAAATTTCCGGCATGGGAATAAGCGTTATGGACAATGATAAAATAATTCTTGCAGGCAATTCCTCCCTTATGAAAGATAAGGGCATAGAGTTTTCTGAAATTCCCGGAATAGGCACAAAGGTATATATTGCCCGGGATGGAAGGTTTATGGGCAGTTTATTGATATCTGATGAAATAAAGAAAGACAGCAAGGATGCCCTGATTGCCCTTAAAAAGCGCGGCATTAAAAAGACACATATGCTTACAGGCGATAATTATGAAATCGCCAAAGCTGTAGCAGCAGAACTTGATATTGACGAATTCCACAGCGAGCTTTTACCGCATCAGAAAGTGGAAAAACTTGAAATGCTTATGAACCAAAAAAAGGAAGGTTCCTTACTTGCCTTTGTGGGAGACGGCATTAATGATGCACCTGTATTAGCAAGGTCGGATATTGGCATTGCCATGGGAGCTCTTGGCTCCGATGCTGCCATTGAGGCTGCCGATATTGTTCTAATGAATGATAATCTCCTCTCCCTTATTGAGGGTATAAAGGTGGCGGCTTTTACAAAACGTGTAGTATGGCAGAACATTATTTTTGCCCTCGGCATAAAAGCGGCATTTCTCGCTCTTGGCGCCATAGGAATTGCTTCCATGTGGGAAGCGGTTTTCGCAGATGTTGGAGTTGCTGTTCTGGCAATATTAAACGCTTCAAGGGTAATAAGATCCTGATTGCTATACACGGTTGTGCCCGGTTATGTTGGCTCTAAATTCGCTTGACTGCCTTTAAAAGCTCATTCCGGCTTATTTCATGCCAGATGGGTCTACCGTGGGGGCAGCGGTCGAATGGAAGGTGGAATGCTTCCTCTACAAGATGAAGGGCACTTTGATCATCCAGGTAGTTCCCGTCCTTAACGGCTCCCCAGCAGGAAAGGGAGATCATCCAGCTTCTTGCAAAACTGTCTCCTGCACTTTGTAGCTTCTTTATTTCAGAAATTGTTTTTTCATCTGAAAGTTTCCAGCCGGAAGGAAGGGCTGTTATGTGCCATAATCCTTTTTCGCCGGAATTTTCCCTTTCTATGTCAATGCCGAGGGCAGAAAGCTCATCCCTTTTTTTTTCAAGAAAATTATCTTCTTCTTCGCTTTCTGTTTCAAAGCTAATGGATACCAGGAGCTCCTGTTTGGCTATCGGCTCTTTAATAAAGCCGTTGTAAAGAACCGCTTCATGGGCAGCATGCTGATCCACTATAAAAAACCTCTCCCCCTTTTCTATCAATATAAAAAGATCAAAGAGCCTTCCAATGAACTTTATTCGCGGTGAGGGGTTTAATTCCCCGCTGCTTTCCGGTGTGATGTTTGTTTTACTTTCGTAAGCTGGCAGCTTAAGGTGATGTGCTTCATGGAAGATGGGACGGGCAGCCATTGAGACATGCTCCGCAGTACCTTGCTCTATGGAACTGCGCTCTATGGAGCTGCGCTCTATGGAGCTGCGCTCTATGGAACTGCGCTCTATGGAGCTGCGCTCCAAGGAATCTTTTACCAAAAATTCAAGTTCAGGAGATGGAGCATAATTCGCATCTTGATTTTCTCCTCTTATGGAAAATTCCCTCATTCTAAAGAAGTCCCTAATTGTAGAGCTAATGGCATGATGAATTGCACCTGCATCCCTAAAGCGTACCTCCCTCTTTGCAGGATGAATATTAAAATCGGCAAGGGCAGGGTCTATGTTTACAAAAACAGCTCCTATGGGATGAGTTCCGCCGGGAAAAAATTGTTCAAGTCCGTATTCAAAGGCCTGCAGCAGCCCGTAATCCCTTATGCGCCTGTTATTTGCAAAAATGAACTGCCTTGTTCTGTCCCTGCGCGAAAGTTCAGGCCCGCCGGCAATAATTATAAGTGAAAAACCGCTTCCGGATAATTCTGTTTTATCCGGTTCTAAATTTTGGGAGTAAATTTCATATAAAAAATTTTTCTGTTCTTCCTTTAAATAAATTTGACAAAATCTTTCCCTGTGGGTAGGTACGGCATCCAGCAATAATTTAACTTTACCGTCTTGCGAATAACGGAAAGAAATCGAAGGAAAGGCAAGTGCTTTTTCCAGCAGGATCTGCCTGCAGGCCTCTGCTTCAGGGCCGCTCTTTTTCAGGAAGCGTTTTCTGGCAGGAATACTGTCAAAAAGTCCCATGGCTCTTATGCTGCTTCCCCTGTTTCGGCTGCTCTGTTCTACAATAGGTCTTCTCTCTTCTCCCGGGCCAACCCTAAGTCTCCAGGCTTCCCTGCCATCCCGGCTGCTTAGAATTTCAAGTGATGACACGGCAGCTGCTGCGGCAAGAGCCTCTCCCCTAAAACCCAATGTAGATATTTTTAACAGATCGTCCAGTGAGCGGATCTTGCTTGTTGCATGTGTAAGGTGACAAACGGAAAGATCCTGGCGGCTCATTCCCTCTCCGTCATCTATTACTTCTACAAGTTTTATACCGCCTTCTTCTATGTTAAGCTCAATATGTCTGCCGCCGGCATCTATGGCATTATCCAATAGCTCTCTTACAAGGGCAGCGGGTCTGTCCAGTACCTCTCCGGCTGCTATCTTTCTTGCCTCATCGGGAGGCAGAACCTTAATACTCATCGAATAGACCCAGTTCCGGTTTATCCTCTATTTCCGCATCATCCCCGTTCATTAAAATTTCTATGCGGCTTTCTATTTTTTCAAGATCCTTTTCCAGGGTTCGTGCAAGTTTTATGCCTTCTTCAAAGGCCTTAATTGCTTCGTCCAGTGCAATGTCTCCCCTGCGGATTTCTTCGCCAAGATCTTCAAGACGCTTTAATCTTTCTTCGAAGCTTTTTTTTGCCGATGGTGTTTTTTTATCTTCCGGTTTAGCTGTCTTGGCCATAATTACTCCTGTTATACTTCTTCGTATGATTATTCTTCATGTTCTGTTAATTCTGAAAATTCAGAGCTTATATCCTCCGCTGCCGCCCTTATATAGCCTTCCATGGGGCGTATTAAAAGACGATCCCCGGGTTTAATGTCTTTCGCATGACGGACAGGTTTTCCCGTCTTTCCCTTTCTTATTGGCATAACGATAGAAAAACCCCTTTCAAGTACGGCAATGGGACTGGCTGCTTCAAGACCGGTCTTAATAAGATCCAGTCTCTGCCTTAAATTCCCTGTTCTCTCCTTCATGTTTTCAAGAAGTTCATCCTTGGCTTCATCAAAACGCAGAAGTCTGGGCTGCAGAATGCTCCTGAACCTGTATTCCAGATCCTCAGTGCCGAAGGGTTTTGCCATCAGCCTGATTTTTTCCAGTCTGTTAATAATATTTGAATAAAGATCGTCAATGGTTAATCTTACACCTTCCAGAGTATCCTCACGGTCGGCGCTTGCAAGTTCGGCAGCGGCTGACGGTGTGGGGGCTCTTAGGTCTGCGGCATAGTCTATAAGAGCCCAGTCTATTTCATGGCCGACTGCGCTGATAACAGGAATTTCTGAACCGGCAACTGCTCTAACAACCTCTTCTTCGGAAAATGGCAGCAGATCCTCGAGGGAGCCTCCGCCCCTGCCCACAATAAGAACATCGCAGAGATTCCAGAAATTCGCCTGTTTAATGCGTCTTGCGATAATTGGTGCGGCATCCGAACCCTGCACAGGGGAGGGGATTACGATTATATTTATTCCCCTTGCCCTGCGTTCCAGAATATTCAATATATCCCTTAATGCCGCCCCTGTAGGGGAGCTGATAACTCCCACAGTCTCCGGATATTCCGGAATGGCTTTTTTTCTTTCCTCATCAAAAAGCCCTTCCGCCGAAAGCTTTTTCTTTCTCTCTTCCAGCATTGCAAGGATGTCGCCTTCTCCGGCTCTTTCGATTTCCTCGCATATTATGGAATAACTGCCCCTTTGTGCATATACAGACAGGCTCCCTTTAACACGCAGGAGCATTCCGTCCCTCATTTCAAAACCCAGACTATGTATCCTGTTTTTGAACATAATGGCACTAATGGATGCACCTGTATCTTTTAACGTAAAATAGAGGTGTCCCGTGCTTGACGGCCTGTAATTTGAGAGCTCTCCCTCCACAGTAACCGAAGAGAATTCCCCTTCCAGACTGCGGCGTATGAGTTCGGTAAGATCAGATACAGTCATTCATTCTTTCAGGAACCTGTAATATCCGGATCTATAATCATAATATTGCGTATAACAGTAAGAAGATCCGCATAACCTGCAAGGAAGGCCAGAATGGTACGCCTGAAGGAACCGTAATGCTCAAATTCTTCCGGCTTCATTCCGTTTTCATCATATGCCTTGCGGAAGTCCGGGAATTTATTTTCCAGTTCAGAGATTATCTTTGGATCCACAGGATCATCAATCCGGCTCTTTACTTCTATATCGGAGCTGTTGAATTTCATTACCCAGTCTTTTACAATTGTCATTGACATATCACCGCCAATGAACTGTGACCAGTGAAAATGATTCCTGAAGGCGGCATTAAGAACCCTCGTTCTATAGGATCTTTCCTTGAAAATCTTATAGGCTTTCTTTGCAACAGCCACACCCGGCCATTCAAGATAACCCGGATCAATAATAATTCCCTTTTTTGCCATCTGCACCTTCAGCCAGTCATCCAAACGGCCAACCATTACCGTGCATACAGGACTCATTGTGGAACAATCCTTTCCTTCCTTCTCCCGCCGCTTAATTCCCCTTTCCACAGCTTCTGCAACTGCAATGGACTGGGGCAATGTAAAGGAGACCGTGGCATTTACGCTTACTCCCTGATAAGACAATTCTTCTATTGCATCCACACCGGCCTTTGTTACTGGCAACTTGATATTGTTATTCGGATAAAGTGAATTAAAATACATGGCCTGATTTACAATGGCCTTTGCATCCCTGTAATATTTTGCATTTGTCTGAATGGAAAGTCTGCCGTTCCTTCCGTTATTTTTATCAAAAATGGGTTTTAGAAGTTTTGCGGCATTAACCGTGATCTCTTCCATTATCTTCCAGGCTATATCATCTTCTGTGGCTGTGGGGTTTTCTGCAATAAGGGAAACGATCCTTGGCTTCCATGTATCCAGTTCCCTTTTTAATACCTCCCCTACAATGATGGGATTGCTGGTTCCGCCTGTGGCACCATGCTCTATTGCATAATTTAAATCTTCGATTGCACAGGAATCATTCCAGAATTCGGTGGGGCTGATTAAAGTCATATTATGCATTGGGCTTTTTGCTGTACTCATTATCTTCCTCCTTCCAATATTATATCATTCTGTGTTATTGTTTACCATAGTTTTTTTCATACAAAGGAATAATTTAAAGGAATATTATATAAGGAATATTATATGGATATGAAATCATGGAAAGAGAATTTGCTTTCTTCATCAATAAAGAAGAGTCTTCCTGTATTGTCCTTTCCCTGTGTTCAGCTTATGGGAATTACCGTAAACAATTTAATTTCCGACAGCAGCCTTCAGGCCGAAGGAATGATGAAGATCGCCTCCCGTGTAGACAGTCTCGCCTGCCTGAGTATGATGGATCTTTCGGTGGAGGCCGAGGCCTTTGGTTCACAGATTGTAAAGTCCGATGATGAGGTTCCCACCGTAATTGGCAGGATTATAGAATCACCGGAAGATGCGGAAAACCTGAAAGTACCCAATGTCAGAACGGCACGTACCGGTCTGTACATTAAGGCAATAGAAAATGTGAAGATGCAAATAAAGGACAAGCCCGTTCTTGCAGGAGTTATCGGCCCCTTCTCCCTTGCCGGCAGATTAATGGATATGACCGAAATAATGATCAACTGTTATGAAGAACCAGAAATGGTAAAAACCTGCCTGCGAAAAACATCGGAATTCATGGAAAATTATATTCTGGAATTCAAGAAAGCAGGTGCAGACGGGATAGTAATAGCAGAACCTGCGACAGGACTGCTTTCCCCGGATCTGGCGGAGGAGTTTTCATCGTCCTATTTAAAACAAATTGTTAAAAATGTTAAGGATGATAATTTTCTGGTTGTTTATCATAATTGCGGCCCGAATACTCCCAAAATGATCCCCTCCCTAACAGGAATTGGGGCGGATGCCTATAGTTTTGGAGATGCAATTGATATTTCCATTGTTTTAAAGGAAATGCCTTCGGATATTCTTGTTCTGGGAAATATTAGTCCATCCTCTCATTTCAGGAATGGAACTGTCGAAGGCATCTATAAAGCAACAACGGAACTCCTGGAAAAATGCTCTTCCCATGCCAATTTCATTATTTCCTCCGGTTGTGATATTCCGCCAATGAGTCCCTGGCCCAATATAGATAGTTTTTTTAAGGCAGTTAAGGATTTCTACGCTTCGTAATGTCTTGACAGAGTCCCTCTTCCCGTCATAATCTTAGTATATGGGATCCCGATCTCCTCTAAAACTGATAATTATCTGGGTTTTATCCATTTTGACGGTTTTTATCACCATTATTATTGGAATAGGCCTTGGTGTATCCATGGCAGAAACCACAAATTTGATAAATCAAGAGAATTTTTTTGAATTTGCACCTGCCTTACCTACGAGAATCCTGGATATTAACGGAAACCTGATTACCGAATTCTCCGCAGATGAAAGGCGTGTCCTTGTTTCCATTAACGATCTTCCCCAGCATCTCATCCATGCGGTTCTTGCCAGGGAAGATCCGGAATTTTTTAATCATATGGGTTTCAGCGTAAGGGGTATTGCCAGGGCAGCCTGGGGTCAGCTCACCGGCAGGTATCTTGGAGGCGGTTCCACAATTACCCAGCAGATTGCCGGAACCCTTTACACGGACAGAACCGAAATTACCATACGCCGTAAAATCGAGGAGCTCTGGTGGGCCCTTCAGATGGAAAGGCGTTATACGAAAAATGAAATTCTCGAAATATACCTTAACCAGATAAATACCGGTCCCGGTCTTTTTGGTGTGGAAGCCGCCAGTCAGTTCTTCTTTTACAAGAGTGCCAGCGATATTACCCTTGCAGAATCTGCCCTATTGGCAGTTCTCTTTTCCAGTCCTTCCGGTTATAACCCGATAAATAACCCCAATCAGGCAATGGACAGGCAGCGCTTTGTTCTGGACAGGATGATTGAGTTTGGATATACCACAGAGTATGAAGCAAATGCTTCCTTTAACGAATACTGGGATAATTACGATTTTACCCGTATTTCCATGTCGTCCTACTATAACCGTGCAGATGCAGCTCCCTGGTTCAGCGAATATGTAAGGCGCGAGCTTGATACAAGAATGTACGGCACAATGAATTATTACAGGGACGGATTCACCGTTCATACCACATTGAATTTAAGGCATCAGGAAGCGGCAGTTGCACTAATGCAGGCAGGCCTAAGAAGAGCGAATTCCGAATATGCCGTTACATCTGCAGCCCGTCTTGTCGAAGCGGAAAGGGCATGGCGCCCGGTTGTAGCATTGCTCTCCCTCCACTTTGATCTTTCGCAGGTTCATTCCACTTCCGATGAGATTTTACTGGATCAGGCTCTTTCGCGTTATGTAAGAACCTTTAACCCCATAGTAGATATGTCCGCCCTGCTTTTTGGAATTTCCGAGCTTCGTGATATTACCAATGCCGGTTATGCCAGACAAAGAACATCCATAGAACAGAATGTTATAGAGGGAGCATTAATTTCCATAGAAAATGACACCGGCTATATAACCGCAATTGTCGGCGGTTCCCGCTATGATGAAACAAATCAGCTAATCAGGGCAACCCAGGCCAACCTTCAGCCGGGAAGTGCCTTTAAGCCTCTCTATTATTCTGCGGCAATAGACAGCAGGTTATTTACCGCCGTTTCGCAGATAAGCGATATGCCGATTGTCTTCTTTAATGAAGACGGAACTCCCTATGTGCCGCTTAACTTTATGGGACGCTGGGCCGGTTCCGTTCTTCTTTACGATGCACTTGCACAATCAATGAATGTGGCATCTTTAAGCATTCTGGACAGAATCGGTTTTGATGCAGCCATAGACAGATCCGCAGCGCTTCTGGGTTATACAAATATTGACGAAATTAGAAGACGTTTTCCCAGGGTCTATCCCCTCGGGTTAGGTGTAAATTCCACTTCTCCGATAAGGATGGCTCAGGCCTATGCTGTTTTTGCCAATCAGGGACGTGAGGTAACACCCATTGCAATAAGATCCCTGGAAGACAGGAATAACCAGGTAATAATGGACATAGAGAGGGATCTTCGTCTTGAGCAGAGGCGAAGGGGAAATGCAATTCAGTTAATAAGCCCGCAGAATGCCCATATTATGACCAGTATATTAAGAAGGGTGGTAGAGGGCGGAACCCTTGCCGCACCGACAAGCTGGGGAGCCAAGATCACCTTCAGGGATGATCAGGGAAGGAATTTCCGCATGCCAATGGCAGGTAAGACCGGAACCACCCAAAACTGGGCAGATGCCTGGACTGTAGGTTATTCCCCTTATTACACAACCGCCATCTGGTTTGGTTTTGACAGACCGGGAAATTCCCTTGGTGTAACACTTACAGGCTCCACTCTGGCAGGCTATGTCTGGGCGGACTATATGCGTGAAATTCATATCGGGCTTCCCTTCAGGGATTTTATAAGACCTGCCACAGGTTTAATCGATGTAACCGTATGTGCAAGAACCGGGCTTTTAAGAACGGCAGCCTGTAACGAAGGCAGTATTACAATGCCATTCCTGGAAGGCACCCAGCCCCTCATGTTCTGTGAACTCCATGGAAATACAAGGAACAGGGAAATCGGTCTTATTGCTCTTGAATCCGGTTCCAGATTCATCAGTACACCCGAGGCATCCCTGAATCTTAATCTGCCTTCCCTAAGGGATGAAAACTTTTTCCTGGATAATAATCTACCCGTACTCCCGAATATATTTACACCCTTGCCAATAATGCCGTCAAATCCCTTCCTTGATGATACTCCGCCGCAGCAAAATCCTGTTGTACCTATTGTTCCCGAATTTATTTATGATGATTTCTATGAAGACGATGAAGATGATGATAATGATGAAAACATCGAAGAAATATATGAAAGCCCAAATATTGATGATGAAGAGGATGGGGAAGACGGGGAAGAATCCTTGAATCCAGATTTTGATGCCCTCCTTCCACCGCCTTCATTTAACCCCATTTTGGATTGAGGAGAATTATGCTTGTACCTATAGAGGATATTAAAGTAAGAAAGAGAGTCAGAAAAGAAATGGGGGATATTAGTGCCCTTGCCGACAGTCTTAAGCGTTTTGGTCAGATAAACCCCATAGTAATTACCAAGAAGAATGTTCTTATTGCAGGAGAAAGAAGACTTGAAGCTGCCCGTTCCCTTGGCTGGCGTACAATAAATGCCGTTGTTGCCGATATTTCTGACGAGCTAACCCTGTTGGAATACGAGCTTGAGGAAAATGTCCAAAGGCAGGACTTTACGCAGGAAGAAACAGAGGAAGCTGAAAGGAAAATTTTACGCCTTCAGAACCCGTCCTTATTTAAACGGATTCTGAAAGCAATCACAAACTTCTTTAAAAAACTTTTTGGTTCCGGAAATTAATCCTTCTTTGTAAACCCAAGCCTGGGCTTAAGTGTCGGCTATGCTATAGAAAGACCTTTCCTTCCCTGTATTCATGCCAGATTTTCTCGAACCAGGTATCGGATTCGGGGATGGGTCTTACCTGCCTTTGGGAAGATGAAACCTTATCATCTTTCGGGCTATATACCGTGTTAATTACCTTGTCCCTATGTGCCTGATCAATTTCCGGCCCCTTTAAGCATGCATCTATATCATCCATGGAATTGACAATTAGGTAGGAGCCTCTGCTCTTGCCTCCGTTCTTAATATAGCCAAGAATTCCGTCATGCAGGAGTCTGGAAAAAAGAAGCATTTCCTTAAACTTAAAGAATTGGGAAGGATTTTCCTGTGGATTCACATTCTTTTCTCCCAAAGCTTTTATTTCTGCTTCGCTCTTTTCCAAATCTGCCTTGGAACGTATAAAGGCGGCACATTTTGAATTTATGGACTGAAGGGTGCCAAGTAATTCCAGAGAAGAAGAGCCCCCTGAGCCAAGATTCTCTTTTTCAAAGGCTTCGATTTCTGCCGCTGCCTTGCTTGTAAGTTCATCCACTCCATAAAAGGAATCATTTTTAAGGGCATGTCCGGCTATATAGGAAGAAGCACGCAGACCGCCTACCTGGCCGGAATTCAGGGCGCTGCCTCCGGGGCGGTGAACCCCGTGGGTTCCGGCACATTCGCCAATGGAAAAGAGGTGCTTGAGCGATGTTTCCCACCATACATTTACTTCCGCCCCTCCATTCTGATGCTGGGGCATTACATCTATTTCCAGATATTCTTTGGAAAGATCAATGCCGTTGTTCATATAAAGCTCTATGGAAGGCTGGTTAAGCTTTATAAGTCTTTCCAGCGGAGTTGCGCATAATGCATCGGACTTTGTCAGGTATTCAAGGGCGGTTTCTTCCAGTTTTTCCAGAACAAAGTCCTTCGGGTTTTTCATGAAGTCCATGTATACCCTTCGTCCCTTTACCTGTTTCTCTATGTAAATTGCCATGTCCACCGTGGAAGAGCCTTCGTCCTTTATTTTTGCAGGATCAAATGGCCATTGGTAACCCTTTAAAAAGACCGCCCTGTCGCGGATTTTTACCGAAGAAAAATATTTGTCAAGGAATTCTTCTTCGTTGCCGTCCTTGTCAATCGAAACATAGCGGGGAATTATCTGCTGGTAGCTTCCTGAAAGGTTCCAGCGGAATTTAATTGAACCGATTCCGTACTGCCATTCTGTCATGTTTGCAAAAACAACACCCTCCCTTGCCATTATGCCCGAAGATCCAAAATGGCTTTCCGGATATACCGTATTGCTGTAAAGACCGGGCGGCCCTCCCGTTGCAAAGACAATGTTTTTTGCAAAATAAACGATATATTCTTTATCGTCCTTAAGGCAGAGCAGGCCATAGGAGCGTTTCTTGTCTCCGCCGGTAAGAATTTTTATTACCCTTGTTTTGTCGATAATTTCCGTGTTACGCGCCATGGCGGCCTGTTCAAGACATTCCGTCATTTTTTTGGATGTATAGGGTCCTATGGAAGAGGCTCTCTGCAATGGATCGTGATCTGTTTTATAACCTGCATATTCCCCATAACGGTTGTGGGGGAAATCCACGCCAATGGAAACAAGATGGAAGAACTCTTCAAGGGAGTGGGAGGCTTCGCATAATGCAATGTCCCCGTCCATGGATGCACCTGCAAAAAGTGTTTCTGCCATGGCTCTTGGGGAATCCTTTTCGTCTCCCGAGCATGCAATTTTGTAATAGGTCTGCTTGTCCGAACCTGTATTTCGGGATGTACCTGCCATGCGGCTTTCTGTAATAAGGGCAAGGTTTCCTACGGATTTTTCCTTAAGATGAACGGCAGCATTATAGGCTGCGGCTCCTGAACCTACGATCAGGCAGTCGTAAATATTTTTATTTACTGCAAGATCCTTTCCCAAAAATTTTTGTTGCATACTCATCTTGATTCTCCTTTATTGGATTTGTTTAATTCCTTATAATAATTATTATAAATTATACATCCGTCATTTACCTGCGCGACCATTAATCTTGTACAGCCGGAGCATAGGATACACCAGTTTACTTTTTCCTGTTTTTGTATTTTTGCAGGAGTGAGGGGGTCTGCAAAGATCTGACGGCCAAAACCGCAGGCATCTACATAATCATTGGCAAGCATATCTTCCATTACATTAAGAGAGTCTTCCTTGAATGTACTGTATGCAGAGCCAATTACCTTAATATTGCGTTTCTCATTCCTGACCAAATCCTTTACGGTTTTGGCATAACGCAGATGATGAAGAAAAAGATATTTGGATACTTCTGTCGGTCTTGTTATGGCTCCTGTCTGTGCCGGAATTCCGGCAGATATATTTACAAAGTTCATGCCAAGATCGTCCATCGTGCGGACAAGGTCGAGCATTTCCGAAAGATCTTCGATAATCTCATCCGCTGTGGCTGTGCCGCAGCCTCCCCTTATTCCCTCATACATGGAAAAACGGGAGCCAAGAACAAAATCGCCGGGCTTTAATCCGGCTTTAACTTCGGAAATTCCTTCCCTTAAAAAGCGGGTTCTGTTTTCAAAGGAGCCGCCCCATTTATCGTCCCTTGTATTTGATGGCCGCAGGAGTTCGCCGCCAAAATAGCCATGGCACATTTTAAAATCCACACCGTCAAAGCCTGCTTCCTGTGAAAGCAGGGTACCTTCCACGAAGAGGTCTTTTATTTTCTCTATTTCGTCACTGCCAAGGTATCTTGCTTCTCCATGTTGAGCGCCGTCCGGTTTCTGTTTTCCCGGTGTAACGGTTAGGTTCTCCGAAAAAGAGCCGCTTCTGGCTCCGGAATGTGTTATCTGCAAAAAGATTGGGCATTTATCGTTATGTTTCTTAAAGTTTTCTATTAATTTTTTGAAACTGTCCAGGTTCTTCCTGTTAATAACCATGCCGTTAATTCTGGCAAGGGAAGAGCCTGTAACAGAAATCGCCTCCGCCTGGACAGCACCCCAGTTCCCCTTTGCCAGTTCAATATAACGATCTATGGTTCTCTGTGAGGGCTGACCGCCATTTTCTCCGTCATTTCCTTCCATTGCCTGTGCAAAAAAGCGGTTTGGCATGGTTTTGCCGCCTATATTAAGGGGCTTAAAGATTTCGGACATATTCCTTCCTTACAATATAATTGGTAAATAAAAGACCGGTTTTAGAGCCGGTGTATTTTAGAGCCGGCGTATATGGAAACCTCCGTCAATATCAACATAGTTTCCGGTTGTATAGAGGAAATTATCTGCCGCAAATACGGAAACCGCATTTGCTATATCTTCGGGAGTACCCCAGCGTGCTATGGGGAAGGTTCCCTGTGCAATAAGATTGTCGTATTTTTCCCTAACGCCGCTTGTCATATCGGTCTCTATTACACCCGGCCTAATCTCGTGTACAAAAATGCCTTCTTTGGCAAGTCTGTCGGCAAAGAGGAGGGTAAGCATGGATATTGCCGCTTTTGAAACACAGTATTCACCGCGGTTAATCGAAGAAACAACGGCAGAGCAGGAAGAAATATTGATTATTGTTCCCCTTTTCTTCCCTTCAATGGACTGTTTGATCATTATATTGGCAACTTCCTGTGTAAGGAACATATTTGACTTTGCATTAATTCCCATTACCCTGTCGTAGCTCTCTTCTCCCATTTCCAGAAGATCCGCCCTTACATTAGGTGCAACACCGGCATTGTTTACAAGAACATGAATGCCGCCAAAATGGCTGCTGGTTTCCGATGCAATTCTTTTTCTGTCTTCGGTTTTACTTATATCTCCCTGAATATAGATAAAATCGGTTACAATGTCAGAAAAATCATCCTTGTCCTCCCTGGGACTTATATCGTTAATTGCTATATTGAATCCGTCTTTTGAAAGTCTGCAGGCAATTGCCCTGCCAATTCCGCGTTTTCCGCCTGTAATAAGGGCTGATTTCTTCATATTTACGTCCTTTATGCAGTTTTGGCTAATTTTAAAATGAAAAATCCCCGTTGTCAATATGGTTCACAATATGGAAGGAATGGGTTAAAATTGTATAATTTCATGAAAAACGGGGTATAAAATGGCAGATTTAAGCGTAAAATCTTTTGAAATGATAAATCCAATTGTTATTGGTTCCAGCCCGGCAACACAGGGAGTAAAGGCAATGTTAAAAACAGCAAAAGCAATGCCGGGTGCAATTGCAATGAGGAATTTCGGACATGGTGCAGGTGGCGGCTCTTATAACGGCGAGAATCACATCCCCGGAAAAATGCAGACTCAAATTCATGCCATGGGAGCCCGTATTCCCGACGGTTTTGCCAATCTGGATGAATACTGCCAGGGTGTTAAAGAAGCAAGGGCAAAGCTTCCATCCGACATTAAACTCTGGGTATCTGTCGGACATTTTAGCGATTTAGCCGGAGCCTTGGACTGGGAGAAGGATTGGAAAAAACAGGCTGTTGAATTAACCAATGCCGGAGCCGATGCACTGGAACTTCACTTTAATACCCCCGGTGTTTTAATTGCAAGGGACAGGGTCTTCGATTTTTACCGCCTTGTTTTTAAGGTTACTAAAATGATCCGCTCTGTTACAAAGCTCCCTGTTATGGTTAAACTGCCCCTTGAAAACTGCGATACCCTAAGGGCAATGGATGCCGCCGTTTATGGCGGTGCCTTTGCCGTAGGCCCAACTGCAAGATGGAAGGCTTTCCAATTCGATCTTGACTGGAAGGGGAGTCTGGGTTCGGCAGGGGGCGGCTATGGCGGCACCCAGATGCTGCCGATTATTTGCCACATAGTTGCGGAAGCCAGAAGCAATGATATTGATATACCAATTTACGCAGGCGGAGGTGTTTTTTCTTATGATGCGGCAGCGAAACTAATTATGTCCGGCAGCGATATTGTTCAGCTTGGAAGTCTTGGATGCTGCGAAGGACCTATGGCGGTGAAAGCATTAATTGAAGGTCTTAATTCCTGGATGGATGAAGCAGGTTATAAAAATATGGACGAATTAAGGGGAGCAGCCCTTACCCTATATAAACTTGGTTCAGAAATGAATGTTAAGCGCACCGAAAAGGTTGGAGAGCTTTACCGCAAAACTCCCGTGGACAGTGCAAAATGCATTGGCTGTATGAAGTGCGAAAGTGCCTGCTGGTTTGAGGGTATCGCACCAAAAGAGGGAAAGGCAAAAAAGACGGAAAAATGTATTGGCTGCGGTTATTGTTTTTCCGTATGCCCGGCCGGAGCCCTTACCGCCAATGCAAAGGAAGCGGCAAAAGAGCTCCTGATTAATATTTAATCCGGGTGCCGAGGGTCGCCGGCATTCATAAATTTATTTTCCCGATATTGTAATTCCGTCAAAACAGCACCAGGGCAATATTACAGAGCCGTTAAAAGCTCTTTCTCTGGAAATGGCTCTTATGTTCATTAAGGCATCTACAATATTAAAAGAGACCATGGTTTCTTTTAATGCATCGGTCACTTTGCCATTTTCAATTAAAAAGCTGTTCTTTGCCACACCGGAAATATCTCCGCTTGAACCGGGAGCAGCTCCCGAAAAACGGTTAAGTAAAATGCCCCTGTCTATGCCCTTGATCATTTCTTCCAGAGGAGTATTTCCCGCACTTACTTCGATATTGGAAAAGGCTGTATTTGCTGCTCTTGGCTTGGATGTTTTATTTGCACCGTAAAGCGAAAGGGCAAAGGATTCCAAAACACCATCGCGAATAAAATGCATGTTTTTGCTCAGGTAGCCATCGGAAGTAAAACGCTCTCCTCCGACAATTCCTTCGTGAAGGGGAGAACTCATCATATTAAGGCAGGAATCTGCAACCTTGCTTCCCAATGAATCCTTCCAGCGGCTGGTTCCTTCAATAAGGGCTCTGTCCGAAAGGAAGCAGTCTATTATGGTATCCCAGATCATGTCGGTGCAGGCAGGGGTAACAATTACAGGACCCGTGAATTTTCCTTCCAGCATTTTTGCATCAAGGGACAATACAGATTCATTCAAAAGGCTCCGATGCATGTCCAGATCGATAAAGGCTCTGTCAAGAGATCCCAAACTTGCCCCATAGCCGTTAAACGAAGAGGAAATCTCTCCGTCCTTTGCAGAAAACATTGTGCCAAAATCGTAATATTCCACATGGGTATTAAATTCCACCCCATTGGAATTAACATAAATGCTCTTTGCATTGTTAAATTCTGCAGTAAGCCCTTCCATTATAATCTTGGGGAACTCGTCCTGTACCTGCTGCATGAAATCCTTTGTTCTCTCAAAAAGGACGTCCATGGGTTCGTAGTTACCGCGGCTGGAAATGGTCTGGTCAAAATTTTTGTTCTCGGTTTTCTCGGCAATGTCTTCAGCCTCATCCGGAACAGCGGATTCCGTTAATGCCATACATCCGCTTACAGCTTCGTCAATGGAATCCCTGTCCAGCTTATTTATGGACATTACTCCCTTTCTTCCATCTTTTATTACTTTTATGGAAAGAGAATCGCTAAAGAGGGTACGCAGAAGGGTGAACTTGTTTGCTTCCACATTAAATTCCTTCTTCATTCCGCGGCTTGCCCTGCAGGCTGCCTTGCCGGCTCCGGCTTTTTTTAGTGCTTCAAGTGCATATTGTGCAGCATCGTCATGCGACATTATCTTCCTCCTATGTTTACATCGCAGCGGATGGCAGGCCCGCCCATGCCGACTGTCATTGGCTGTTTCTTTCCGCAAAAGCCCGAACATTCCCAGCTAATGTCATTGGAAACCATGTCCACTGTTTTTAGCATTTCAAAGGCAGTGCCGGAAATTGTTGTTTCCCTTATTGCCTTGCCAAGCTTTCCCTTTTTTATTTCATAGCCAAGGGTAACAGAGAAGGTAAACTCCCCTGTGGTATCCGCCTGACCATTGCCTGTTTTTACTATATAGTAGCCGTCATCCACCGAGGCTATCATGTCTTCCAGTTTACTGGCGCCGGGAAGAATGGCAGTATTGCGCATTCGGATTAAAGGCTCATCGGAAAAGGTAAAGGCTCTTGCATTTCCCTGGGGAACTGCTCCAAAGTGATTTGCGCTTTCCTTTGAATGCATGAAATTCTTTAGAATTCCCTTCTCTATTAATACTGCATCTTCTGCAATGGTTCCTTCATCGTCCACATATACCGGAAGGGGGCAGGTTTTGCCAAAGGCGGTATGTGCAAAGTCCACCATTGTAACAAGTTCGCTTGCCACCTGCTTATTAAGGTTATGTGCTGCAACCGAGCCGCCCAAAACAATGTCCGCTTCCACCGTATGCCCGACAGCTTCATGTGCCAGCATTCCGGCAAGATCCGGGTGAAGGACACATTTTACAAGACCGGCATTGGAGTAAACGCTTTCTCTTTTTTGCATTAACTGCTCGTAAAGTATATCCAGCTCTCCCATTAAGAGAGAGGGATCGCTGAAGTTGTCCGAGAAAAAACCAAGCTTTCCAAAGGGATGGAAGAGTTCTATTGGTACTCCGTCATCTGTATCGGCTGTTAAAAAGACATAGATCATGCTGCGCGGCTGGAAGGAATGACTGTCCGCACCATCGCTTACAACAAGGAGTTTTTCTATATCCAGACTGTCCGCCACTACCGTGCGGCTGGAAAGTTTTTTATACTTGTTCAGGATTAGATCGTCCAGTTTTTTTGCAAATTCTATCATTTCATTCTGGCTGGTAGCTTCGCTGTAATTTTGTTTTAAATCGTACTTACCGCCTTTTACGGAGGGCAGGGGAGGAAGTCCCTTTTTTACATGTTTATCCATAAAGGCCGCATTCTCTGCTGCAGCTCCCAGGATCTCCTTAATGCTCTCATCCGAATATTCGGCTCCCGATGCAAAGCCATAGGTGCCTCCCTTATATACGCGTGCCGATACCCCTCCCTGGGAGCTCTGGTTATTTGCAACCATGTTTCCGGCAAGAAAGGTTACCCTCTTGGTTGTGTTTACCTGTGCACGCAGTTCCGTATAATCCTTGAATGCACCCTTATGTGAGCTTAATAGATCCTTCAGCATGGAAATCCTCCTGACATTGTTTTTATATCACAGATCTTTGCAAAAAAAAACCCGGCCGCCAAAGCAGCCGGGCACTTTAATCATTCTTCGGCAGCTAAACTGCCGCTTTTTTTACATTACTGTCTTGCCATGTAGCGGCGAAGAGCTGCATTTTCCAGTTCAATTGCCCTGGCAATGCCCATGCTGTTTACAGTTGTAATGTAATTGTTCCAGCTTGCATCGTTAAGTACTTCTGTACCAAGAATCCAGCGGGATGTTCTTTCTGCCACATAGGTATTAATTGCCTGCATTATTGTGGCAAGTTCCTGACTTTCGTTCGGAGTAGCTGTGATCGGCGGTCTGAAATAATTGATTGCTCCGGGGAGTACATAATTTCTGAGACCCTGATACTGTTCGGGCAGCTCATAGAACTGTCTGATATAGCGCTGATCCTGAACAAAGGGGCCGCCTGCCGTACTGCGTACATGGGCGCCAAGAGCCTGGGCTACCGGCCAGCCTTGACCTGCACCCTGCATTACCCAGGGGGTAAAGGTCGGAAAGTTGCTTACCATGGTATAGGATGTTCCTTCTACACCGAAGTTAAAGTTAAGGTTACCCTGTGTGGTATATCCCCAGTCCAAAAAGCGTGCTGCAAGTTCTGCATTTCTTGATGCAACTGTAATTGCCGCAGAATCTGCACCGTTATAGGGCTGGTTAGGAATTGTGTAAACCAATGTTTCGCCCCTGTTAAGTACGGGGTACTGAAGGGCAACAAGTTCATAGGTAGGATTGTCTACACGGGCTGCCGCTGTCCAGACACCCAAGCCGCCGCCGAGAGAGCCGACTGTTGCATATGCTCCGCCGGTGATCATTTTCTGGTTATGCTGTGCGCCTGTAATGGTCATAAGGTCGGCATCAATTAGGCCTTCCCTGTACCATCTTGCCATTGTCTCTACCCACTGCCTGTAGTTAGGATGGATATTTCCATAACGAATCTGATTGGTCTGATGATCCATATAGAATTCATTAAGGAAGCCGAAGCCGGGCATGAACATACGACCCCTATTACTCCAGGGCATGGAGAAGGGAGCCTGTGCACCGTCGTTTCTGAAGGCAACAAGCATTCTGTACCAGTCATCCATTGTTTCCGGTTCTGCTATGTTGAGTCTTTCCAAAATGTCTTTGCGAACCATCATACCCTGTGAATAGAGCAGATCTTCATGACCGCGGATGAAGGGGAATACATAGAGATTGCCTTCGTCTGTTCTTACCATGCGGTTAAAGTCCGGTCTGTCCCTAAGTAAATTTCTAAGGTTTGGTGCAAAGCGTTCCACAACATCATTAAGGGCAATAATTACATTGTCCCCGATAAAACGCTCCGGTCCGCCTGGGACTGTGAGCCAGTTATACTCGATGATGTCCGGCATATCGAAGCCCGATGCAACCAGCAGGTTAAAGGCTTCCGCAACTGTTCCCGTTGTAGGATGCTCGTATTCCACCCTGATTCCCGTTCTTCTAGTAAGCTCCTGACCAAGCGGAGTTTCTCCAAAATTGGTATAGTTGGGGCTTATGTTACCGTGCAGATTCAACCAGTACTTTAATACCGCATCGCCTGCATTAACAGGATACTGACCGGGAGGAGTACTGATCGTAGCTCCGTCCTGCTGGGTTCCGCCTCCTGCAAATAGAAGACCTCCTCCAATAAATAATAAAACCAATGCTAATGAAATTGCTCTTTTCATTAAAACCTCCAAGAAAATAACTGGGGTATCTCATAGGATCCCCGGGAATCCCACAGAATTCCTAGTATACATGCTATCAGCCAAATTGCTCAAAGTCAATAATAATGTGTTTATGTATTGTATTTTTATGATATTTCTCCAATAAAACTTGCCAAAATGTCAATTTGGGGTACATAATCTATATATTCCCAATTAGAGGAGAGTAAAATGAGCAGCAAACTGGCAAAAACATTGAAAAAAGATATGCAGAGAAATTATGCCCTGTATATCATCATTATTCCTGTAATTGTCTACTTTATACTGTTCCAATATAAACCCATGTACGGAGCACTCATTGCTTTTCAACGCTTTGTTCCTACAAGGGGTTTTTATGGCAGCGAATGGGTGGGCTTTGACAATTTTATAAGGTTCTTTAACGATCCCTTCTTTTTTAGGATTGTAAGAAATACCCTTTTAATAAATGTTTATCAATTATTATGGGGTTTTCCGGCTCCCATTATTCTTGCTCTTTTATTGAACGAGGTTCGTCATTCAAAGTTTAAAAGGACAATTCAGACCATCACCTATCTTCCCCACTTTATTTCCATAATCGTTATAACCGGTTTAATAAGAGACTTTACCCTTTCCACCGGCTTCATTAACGATGTTGTAGTAATGATGGGAGGCGAAAGAATGCCCCTTCTCATACAGCCACATCTTTACAGGACGATCTATATTAGTTCCGGAATCTGGCAGAGTGTGGGCTGGGGTACGATAATTTACCTTGCCGCTCTTTCCGGGGTGGAGCCCCAGTTGTATGAAGCTGCAATGATAGACGGTGCCGGTAAAATTAG
>Ga0099364_10000377_pt1 | contig 74555 bp, 70 predicted proteins | sample TergutTh196P3_FD_73070 | JGI IMG/M metagenome (GOLD analysis project Ga0099364, IMG submission 73070) | Microcerotermes parvus P3 segment gut microbial communities from Pointe-Noire, Republic of the Congo - Th196 P3 | ecosystem: Host-associated > Arthropoda: Insects > Digestive system > Gut ...
GAAGGAGTTACCGAAAAGGTATCGTCATATCCCGATGTGATTATGGAAGGCGGTGCTTACCTGCCGACAGAGATTTTTAATAATAATAAGTGGCAGGAGTATTTACAGGCCAAAATTGATGGAAATAAATCAAATTCATATAGATGGTTCAGAAAATGGGAACTAAGCTATGGTTTTGAGGTTGAAGAAAATTATCCTTTGGATGGTTTAAAAGGACTTGAGATCATCAAGATCCCTCAATCCAGGTATATTGTATTTAATTGCAGGCAAAATTCAGATAATACCCACGATGAAGTAATTAACAGTACATGGAGTGCACAAAAAGATTATGATACTGTTTCCCACGGTTTGAAATGGGCTATTGATAAAATACCCTATTTTGAAGCAGAAGACAAAGAAATCGGATATACCCTGCTTTTCCCTGTTTCTGAAATTTAGGAATGTCCCAAAATATCAAAAAATGTGGCTTTAAGTTTGGGTATAATGGGAACAATGCCTTTAGGCATTCCATTTTTAGTTATTTAGGGGATTTCTGATGAGTATGTACGAAGAAGGGTTAAAATTACTTGAAGAGAAGTTTGGTAATGGAAAAGACAATGTTATCTCTCTTGCTACTATTGCCAGGGAACCAAATGCCGATGGAAAATTGCAGCCAGTTGTAAGAGAAGTTGATGCATTATATGAGAACGGTTCTTTTTTTATCACAACGCACGCAAAATCCAACAAAATGCGGCAGGTTGCCATAAATCCAGCGGTTTCAATAGCAGTCAGCCAGGAATGGTTTACAGCAATCGGAATAGGTGAAAACCTTGGTTGGGTACTGGACCCGAAAAATTCCGAGTTAAGGGAGAAGCTTCGCTCAGCATTTGCTGTATGGTACGATAAGGCAAACAACGAAAAGGACGAGAACTGCTGTATTCTGGCCATTCATTTAACAAAAGGAACCTTGAATATAAACCACTGGGAAAAATTGTACCACATGGATTTTTTGAATAAGTGCACCATGGAGAATGGCGGGGTTTTCTGACAGGAACTAAGGTAAAACTTTTACAAGAGGCTGCTCACGATGGCTTCTTGTAAAAGTTGTCAGCTAAATTCTATACATGTTTATCATTTTTGCTTTTTGCGGTGTTATTTATCTAATTTTCCACAAATACTGATCGATATAAATTACAGAAATCATGCCGATTAAGGAACCAATTAAACACACCGTATGGTATATAAAATTATACCCAAGTATAAAACCACTTCTTAAGGTAAATGCCAATAAAATAATATTAACGATAATTGCAATAGTATATTTCTTAAGATTAAAATGAGCAGATATTATTGATTCGTCTTGTAATTTAAAATTAATAATTTGTGCACCAAGCCTCATAATAAAATTGAAAAAAATAAACATATATACAAAATTAATTTTGTATATTTCAATAATTACCCATGAACCCAAAGACAATAAAATTGTAAAAAAAAGCCCTCCTATAGTAAACAGAATACTCTTTTTATCTACATCTATAGTTTTAACAATATTAAGTCCAAATCTCATTTTATATCCCAGTATTTTTCCTGTCGACCAATGACCTAATTCATGGACGATTAAGCAAAAAAATGCTGTTGGAATAAATAACAATCCTAACACAAAATAATTAATAATATTCATATAACTAATCTCCAAAGCCACTTTTCAATTCTTCAAGAATATATTCATCCTGGTCACGAACAAACGCAAAGCAATCCGCTATCATACGGCGAATAGTTTTATTTTTTAGCCCTCTTGCCCAATCAAGCCTATCGCCGCTCATGTACTCGCCAACGCCGCGCCATGCAATCCATAAAACATCGTGCATCGTCCAACACAATCTATTTATCGCATTGAATGCTGCAACTTCTTTACTCGGCTCTTTGCCGACTCTCAACGGATTCATGGCGCTTCCAAGAATTGCCCGCTGGTCTATCGGCTGTCCTATCCACCTAGAAATACGGTCACGTATTGTAAGTAATTCATCATCGGTTAAGTTATCAAAATTCTCGTCGTTAAGCATAAAATCTACAGAATTGCTGTAATACTTCTTTTCTTTCATGCTTTCCATGATTTTTATTCCGCGCCTGAATATATCTTGGATGGTTATGGTAATATCTTTTTTGCCGTTAATAACAAACGCGTGGGTCAATTTTTCGTAAAAATCCGGTAAAATAAACAACCCGTTTTCGTCATATCCTGCAGGTCCCGGTTCCGGCGTTTTCCCCCAATAACCCTGTGAACCGTCAAGTCCATACAAAACGCCATTGTCATCATAACCCGTCACCAAAACCCATTGATATGTTTCTGCGAACAACGCTAAAATCGGAATATTTTCATCGATGGAATTTTTAATTTTACTAGTAACCATTTCTTTGCTATGCCCGGTATCAAAATGAGGCATCAATTCTTCAAAGTCGTATCCGGCGTAGTCAAAAGCAAAACCTATGTACCAGTCGAACTCCCTGAGCATTATATTACAAGTTTGATTCCAATCGTTCTTCATGTGCTTATCGTTTGATAAATCAATCTGTAAAAAACCGAACCCTGTTACAGCGGTATATAAGTTGTAAAGTTCCTCATGCTTTTTATTGATTGGCACTAAATCCTTGCATTGTCCACACCTAACACAATTCCCCTGTTGTTTACCGCAGAAAAAATCACAATTCTTGTCCGTTATTCCTTCTGCGCGCATGAGCATAGACACAAGGCAAGCCGTAAAACGCACCGTTTCGCATCCGTTCGGAAAATTTACGACGTCCGATATTATTTTTTTCATCTTACCGTTCCTCTCATTTTTAATGGTATTATTTTCTGCGTATTAATGGCATATCACTGTCCATAGTCCAAACAGGACCGTCAGGTTTTTTGACTACGATACGAACATAAAGAAAGCCCAATAATAGTAAAATAGTCATAAAGATACTGCCGCCTGAGCCATTTATTCCGCCTGCAAGAAATTCAATGTTTCCATGACTTGTTGTAAATACCCCTTCACTTGCACTTACACCTCCGCTTGTAGGTATTCCTAAAATATCGCCTGCGAGAAAATTATGTCCTATGTGATACCCTGTGGAAAGCCATAGTTTTCCTGTTTTAATAAACATAAAGGCCCAAAGTAAGCCGGCTAAACATGTATTAAAGAGAGATAAGAAACTCATCCCGGGGTTTAAAAAGTGTGCTACTCCAAAAATAACCGATGATGAAAAGATAATGACCCATTTGTTACGTGTTGTTTTAAGAGCTGTCATTATATAACCACGGCAGTAAAGTTCCTCGGAAAACATAAATACGCAGACACTCAAAAATTCCACTATAAGACCTATCGTAAACAGCCTTTGAGGATTAAAACTTAACACTTGCCTTTGGCCGCTTAGAATCATGGCGGCAAAAACCAGAATCATTGTGACAGAGCCCATCGCCAGGCCATGCAGAAGTGATGAAAACCATCCTTCCTTAATAACTCCCATCTCTCTTACACTGCGTTTATAAACCAGTTTAAAAAGAAACAAGCCACCCATAACGGCTATAATACCGTAAATAACGGTAATTAGTATTTTCCCGCCAATACTTTCTGCATTATCATCAGTAATCAATGCACGGGCTATCATTTGCCCGGTCATGACAAGCGCGATGGCTGCGGCAATTGACCATCCTGAACGCAGCTCACCAAAACGATTCTTAAATATTATTTGCAAAAGTTCTCCTGTATCATTGCCTGTTTATAATAGGTATCATGCCCTGAACTGAAAGTGTAAACCCATTGCCCGGGCTTCCATTCCTTTCACCATCCGCCAAATAGTTGCTGCTAATAACCCAACCGGCCTGAATTTTTAAAATAGATAAATCGATAGCAGCAAAGATAGAGCTTTGCTGCAGTTCAAAGGTATCTCCTTGTATGTTATTCGATAAGTAAAAACCGACTAACTCATTTTTATAGCCAAGCCCAACTCCGGCAAAATCTCCCAATCTATGATCCGGATTAAAGAGGCGATACCATAAGATAAATTCACAATTTAGGTCTGCGATGCTTCTATATGTTTCTATCCGCATATCTCCGGTAAAACGCAGCCTTTCTTTGGGTGCTATTGTAAACTCTAAATTGGGACCTGTTATAAAATCCATTGATGACGCGAACCATTCTGTGTCAATACCAAAACGTATTAATGGAAAAGGCATTACAGGCGTCGAAATTTCGACAGGAAGCATATCACTGAAGTCTCCTATAGCCATAATGACCCCCAGAATCAGTGAAACATTAGGCTGCCGAACTATTTCATAACCCCAGCCGGCACCGAGCTGGAAAGTATTCAATCCTGATAAAGGCCTGTCAGAATTGGATTGGAAAATCGCCAAAATCTGATGCCTTCCAAGACGGCCGTCAAAAATACCGCCTATTTCGTGATAAGTTTTAGGAATACCGAGCAGCGGTATATCAGTAAATATTGACGGCAGATACATTGCCATGAATAAAATGCGCTGTTCAATCCTGTTAAAGGGAAGATCTTGTTCTCCATACATAAACCCTATCCCGGCGGCAGGGCTGTGTATTGTTTGATTTTCTAGTTTGAAATAATCATAACCAATCGGGAGAAATAGAACAAAAGGATTTTTAAATGATTCTGAATCTTGGCCGGGAAGTGCTGTGACGAAGCAACACAGCATGCTTAAAAATAAAACAGCAATGCGTCCATGTCCTATTCGCTTTATTATGCTTACACTCAATGTCCATTCTCCTCATTGAAAATCTATCAGAAAATTAGAATAGAAAATGAACATTTTCGGACATTTTGCATATTGAAATTAAGAAAAAATGGCCTTGTATACTTGCTCAACTTGTATACTAGTATACTAGTATACAAGTTGAGCTTTCTCTTATACCATGTTCCAGAAAACAGCAGTATTTGCCACTGTTATCATTGTGAATAGAATAGTGTTTGTAAATGCTGCAAGATAAACATTGTTTGTCTTCCTATAAAGGCTGCGGGCATAAATTGCTACAATGCCTAAACAGGGAATGAGCGCAAAAAGCAAGATCGCATTGAGTGCCATAGTCGGATACCATGCAACCCCTGTACTAAACAGCATGCCGTAGTGGATGCACATCCATAATACAAGGCCTCCAATGTTCAGGCAAACAGCAATAAGGCCTCCGAATTTTCTTCCCCTTGTATTTGCGTTTAGGCTTATCGTATTAATAAAATAGAAAAGGAAGAAGAATGGCATAAAGCGTAATGCTGCAAGCACATGCTCCCATTTAAAGACTCTTATTGCAAGTGTCCAAATACGGAAGTCTACTTTGAAGATTAAATCCATTAAGAACAGAACGATGTATGCAAGTACTATGCCGGATACTGCCGTGATTAAGCTGGCGACAATTGCTTCAGCATTTACTTCAAGGCCGTAGTTTGCCTTTCCTGCTCCTATCGCCTTCCTGCTAAAATAGTAGAAACCAAATGTAATAAGAGCCGAGATGCTTCCTGTTACAACTGCCCAGTAAACGATTTGATTGACTGTAGGTGCAACAAAGAAGTAACTGAGTGCAAAGGTAGTGGAAGCGGTAGCGGCTAACAGGTATACGACAATGCTCATTCCGGCTCCGACAAGTCCGCCCTTGACATAGTTATTATCCTGGTTCCTTGCAAGGGCTGCAATTCCGATAATTATAAACACTGCACAGGCTATAAGGGACACATTACCAAGAAGAGCAAGCTCTCCCACGGTTTTTGTCATAAGGGTGTGGAAGAGGAAGGCAGGGAATAAGGCGCCGATTGCTATAAAGACCCAGAATATGATCTTTGAAACAGGCATGTCAGGGATTGGCACAGGTTCGGTTTCTTCGGTGATTGCCTTATTAAAGACGGGGAGCTTAAGGAGTAATGACATTACGGGAACGATTAATAGGAAGAAGCCGATTAGGCCGATGAAGTTAAATAAGACTTTGAGCTGCCAAATTTGACTGCTTGAAGGAAGATCGGAGCTATGAACGCCTTTAAAGGCTTCTTCATAGAAATCAATAAGGTGGCTTGTTGTTGCTGTGGAGAAATGGTTCCAGGGGTGTATCTCGTTTGGAGTGTAGATTATCCTTGAACCGCGCTGAGATCCGCGCACAGGATTTCCGCCAAGTTCTACAACTCCTGAGTCAACGGTGCGGAAGGTATTTGCCTGTGCAACCGTTCCGCCTCCGGCATCAAGCCCTAGGAACATTCTGCCTGATGGTGTTGCAGGATAGTCTTTCCTTCTGACTGTTTCTCCCGGTGGTGCATCGGGGTGATTATAAAAAAACTCATCATAATTTCCTGAAATAATACCCACTGTACGGCTTCCGAAGGCTGCCTGCATTAGGGGCTGCGGCGCAACTGCGGCAGAGAAAGAGAAATCCGAGCCGACTGCAATTCCTGCATGGATCATGCGAAAGCCCGATTGGAGGGCCTGCATTTCATCGAAGAACATTGCAATGAAAGTGGAAAAGCCGCCCATCGAGTGGCCGCTTACTGCAATTAAACCGTTTCTGTTTGCATCTTTTCTGCTGAAGGGCTGTTGGTATACCCAAGCTGCAGCATCAAACTGCGAGTGAATCCAGAAGGTGCTGAACTGTCCGCCGACCGGAATGTCGGCACTCCAACGGGAATTTCCGTGGTCGTACATATCAAGTGCAAGTACGATATAACCCCTGCGAGCCATTTCGATGGCCGGTGCATCCTGCATTTCCTTTGTGTTCAGGTACCCGTGGGTTGTAACGATTACAGGTCTTGGGTCATTCGGCCCTGCGCCTCGCGGCATATAGAGAAGGCCTGTAAGAGTTCCTCTCTCGGTCTCAAACTCAACCTTTGAAACATTCACCGAGAAAAAAGATGAGTTGAACATGCCTCCTAAAAAGCTGCTTACGATGATTAACCCAAGGGCCAGAATTAATACTCCCTTTGGGTTCCTAAAAAAATCAAGAATCCTTTCCATAAACTCTCCTTTCCATAAAAATTTATTTTTTCTCCCACCCAAGGGAGCGTTTAACCGCTTCTTTCCAGCCTGCGATAAGTCTTATTCTTTCTTCTTCTTTAATCGCCGGCAGAAACTCTCTGTCTTGTGCCATATTTTTTATTATGTCATCCTTGTCTGCATAAAAACCAACAGCAAGACCTGCAAGATAGACTGCGCCAAGGGCCGTGCTTTCGATCATCTTCGGACGGATGACATCGGTGTTGAGGATATCAGCCTGGAACTGCATAAGGAAGTTATTCGGTGTTGCACCGCCGTCAACACGGATGCTTTTTATCGGTACACCTGCATCAGCTTCCATTGCTTTTATTACGTCGTGGCTCTGGAATGCAATTGATTCCAGTGTTGCTCTTATTAAGTGATCCCTTGTAGTTCCGCGTGTAATGCCCACAATGGTTCCTCTTGCAAACTGATCCCAATAGGGTGCGCCAAGGCCTACAAAGGCAGGGACAACATAAACTCCCCCTGAGTCGGGAACCCGCATTGCATGCTGCTCTGAGATTGCGGCTTCTTCTATTAAATGCAGGCCGTCACGCAGCCATTGTATTGCTGCGCCTGCAATAAAAACGCTTCCTTCAAGGGCGTACTCAACTTTCCCGTCAAGTCCCCACGCAATCGTTGTTAATAAATTATTTTTTGATTCAACAGCCTTAACACCAGTATTCATCAAAATAAAACAACCTGTCCCGTAGGTATTCTTTACCATTCCCGGCTCGAAGCAGCATTGCCCGAAGAGGGCTGCCTGCTGATCCCCTGCAATGCCTGCAATTGGTACCTCTCCTCCAAGGAATTCGGTATTACTTGTTCCGTATTTACAGCTTGAAGGTTTTACTTCGGGCAGCATTTGTATAGGGATATTCATTTCTTTTAAAATGTCCTTATCCCATTCGAGCTTATGTATATTGTATAACATTGTACGCGACGCATTGCTGTAATCTGTGATATGGACCTTTCCTTTGGTAAGCTTCCATACAAGCCAGGTATCTACAGTTCCGAAAAGAAGGTCGCCTCTTTCGGCCCTCTCCCTTGCACCGCTTACATTCTCAAGTATCCAGCGTATTTTTGTTGCGGAAAAGTATGCGTCTACTACAAGACCTGTTTTTTCTCGAATTACTTTATCAAAGCCCTTGTTTTTTAAGCTCTCGCAGTAATCGGCTGTTCTGCGGCACTGCCATACTATTGCGTTATAAACAGGAAGGCCCGTATTTTTATCCCATACAATAGTAGTTTCCCTTTGATTTGTAATTCCTATAGCTGCAATATCGCCTCCTGAAATTCCTGAGCGGGCCTTTACTTCGGCAAGTACTCCCAGCTGCGATGACCAGATTTCCATAGGGTCATGCTCCACCCAGCTTGGCTTTGGGAAGATCTGGGTAAATTCCTTTTGTGCGACTTGAATGATATTTCCCTGCTTGTCAAAAACTATTGAGCGGGAGCTGGTTGTTCCCTGATCGATTGCAATAAGATATTTTGACATATTACATATCCCTCTCTGCAATAATATTAACACCGGTTCCAAATAAATCGGGAATAATTATGTCTCCCATCTTAACCGGCGATTTAAGTTCAATGGCATTAATAGCCTTTACAACTTCGAGTTTATATTTTTCAGGGATTGCCCTGTCTGTTTTTACAGGAATGACACCATGTATTCCCCCTGTAATTTTTGCGGTTGTGCAAACCATGCGCAAAGGATTATTTATTTCATTTTGTGCATAGGCCTCTCCCTTTAGGCATTTCCCTCCGCTGACTATGAGATTAGCTTGGCTTTCTGTAACAGTAAGTCTGCAACCCATGGGGCAGACTATACAAATTAGATTCTTTTTCACGATTAATTCTCTTCCCCTGTTTTCGGTGTAAGTATAATTTCGATATCCCCCCTTGTATTTTCAAAAATGGATTTATTTACAGTCTGTTTAATCATTTCGCCGGGGGTCAGGTTTCTCTTTTTATATCTATTAAGCTCAACCCCCCTGTTCTTTATAATAATTTCTGCTTCTCTATATACTTCATCAACCCTCATAAACAGATCGAGTTTGTCCTGCATTGCAGAATACCTTAATTTTTGCGGAACGCAGTAGGTTAAGCCACCGGATACAATGGTATTCATGTATTCAGTTGTCTCTTCTGTTTCGCCCTTTACATAACGGGCTGCACTCTTTGCAGCTCTAATGCTCTCTTCGGTTACGAAGTCTACGATATCGTGCACATGTACCACATTACCGCAGGCGAAAATGCCCGGGATTGATGTCTCCATGCTTTCGTTTACAATGGGGCCCCCTGTTCTTCTGTCGATTTCCACTCCTGCACTTCTTGACAGCTCATTTTCAGGGATTAGCCCTACAGACAGCAGCACAGTATCACATTCGTATTCCCTCTCTGTGCCCGCTATCGGGTTTTTATTTTCATCGGTTTGGGCAATTGTCACATATTCTACGCGCTCTTTCCCTGAGATTTTAATTATATTGTGATTATATAGAAGAGGAATGTTATAATGTTCAAGGCACTGTACTATATTGCGTGTTAATCCCTTTGCATGGGAACCTCGGGCAAGAACTGCAATGACTTCTGCCCCTTCAAGAACCATTCTCCTTGCCATTATCATCCCGATGTCCCCTGCCCCCAGTACTATCGCCTTTTTCCCGACCATATAGCCTTCGATGTTTATATATCTTTGAGCAGCCCCTGCTGTGAATATTCCGGCAGGACGTTCTCCGGGTATTGCGATAGCTGATCTCGTCCTTTCCCTGCATCCCATTGCAAGGATAATTGCCTTTGCATTTATGTTTAAAATGCCGGTAGAGTTTATTGCCTTTATTTCCCTGTCTTTTGAAATTGAAGTTACCATTGTGTCAAAAAGAATTTCTACGCCTTCTTCCCTTGCCATATTGATAAAACGTTGTGTATACTCAGGCCCTGTAAGTTCTTCTTTAAAATAATGAATGCCAAAACCGTTATGAATGCACTGCTGTAAAATACCGCCTGCTTCAATATCTCTTTCTATTATAAGTACTTTGGGAATACCCTGCTTCCTTGCTTCAACTGCGGCTCCAAGGCCCCCGGGTCCTCCTCCAATAATGACAATGTCAAAGTGCATTATACTCCCTGCATCCTTCACTTCGTCTTCCCCGTAAGCAAAAATGAATTCTTTTTTTCAAGAACAATCTCTTGCACAGGTACACCAAGCTCTCTTGCAAGAATTTGCTGTACTCTCGGCCCGCAAAAGCCGCCCTGACATCTTCCCATTCCCGCGCGGCATCTGCGCTTTACCGCATCGAGGGACTTGGCACCGGGGTTTCGCCTAATTGAATCAATAATGTCTCCCTCAGTTATATTTTCGCATCTGCAGATAATTCTGCCGTAAAGAGGGTTTGTTTTTATTAGTGCCTGCTGTTCTGCCTCCGGCATTTCAATAAAGAGCTTTCTTTTTACAATCGGGTTAAAAGACTTCTTTGGATTTAATGAAAGGCCTCTCTCTTTCAGCATTGAAACCACATATAAAGCTATCGCAGGTGCAGCACTTAAACCCGGTGATTTAATTCCTGCAACATCAATAAAATTTGGAGCACCGGTAGCTTCCTTAATAATAAAATCCCTTGTATTAGACCTTGCCCTTAATCCCGAAAAAGTCCTTATTGTATTTCTTGTTGAAATATCCGGTATTAAAAGCTTTGCGCCGCTCCTTGCCTCTTCAAGCATTTCCTCTGTTGTACCAAGGTCTTCCCTGTCTTCGAACTCATCGGAGCCGGGCCCCAGCATTATGTTACCATGGACAGTGGGTGTTACAAGAACACCCTTTCCCATTTTGGCAGGGCAGGGGAATATCGTTGCATCAACGATATTCCCTTCAACCTTATCAAGTAAAAAGTACTGCCCCCTCCTCGGGGTTATAATAAATTCCGGCTCTGCTGCCAGATTATGTATCTTATCTGTAAAAACACCTGCGGCATTAATTATATAGTTTGCCATTATTGAACTATTTTGCGATGTAATTAAATAATAATTATTTTCTCTTTCTATTGAATTAACGTTAAAATCCAAAAAACATTCTGCACTGTTCATTACGGCACTTTCCATAAGCGATACAGTAAGTAACATTGGGTCTATAATCCCTGCAGTTTCTGCGAATAGAGCTCCCCTTGCATCAGGGTTTATTCTTTTTTCCTTTTTAAGAAGATCATTGCGAGATAAAATGCTTAAACCCGGTATGCCGTTATTTATTCCCCTTTGATTTAGTTTTTCGATGTCTTTTAGCTGTTCATCATCAAATGCTATAACCAAAGAACCGTTTCTTATAAACGGCACGCTTAATTCTTCGCAGATGGTATCAAACATCTTATTCCCTTCGGCATTGAGCTTTGCCATAAGGGTATTTTCATCGGGGTCATAACCTGCATGGATTATGCCCGAGTTTGCCTTCGATGTTCCCGAGCAGACATCATTTTCTTTTTCGAGTATTGCTATTTTTAGCTCATATCTTGAAAGTTCTCTCGCTATTGCTGCGCCTATGACCCCTGCTCCAATTATTGCAATATCATACATGATTTATCTGCTTGAGCGGGCGAGGCCGTTTCTTGCTTCACCGTGGTTTGGGTTTATCCTTAAAACCTCTTCGTAGGCTGTGACTGCATGGAAGAAGTCACCTGATGCTTCACGCACTGTTGCAAGACGGAACCACCAGAGTGCAAGTCCCGGCTCAAGTCTTACTGCTGTTGTATAGGCAATGTCGGCATGGTGGAACATTCTTCTGAATCTATAAATTTCGCCTATGAAAAAATACGCCACAGAGGATCGTCCTCCCTGGGGTATTGCATTAACATATCGCTGCATAAAACGCAGAGATTCGTCGAAGTTGTTCATGTAAAAATAGGATTCCCCCATGGTTTCAATGATGCGGTAATCGTCGGGATAAAGCCTTAAGCCGCGTTCGCCCCAGATGATTACATCGGAATGTCTTCCGAGTCTGCGCAGAGACCAAGTGAGGGCAGTATAGCTGTCCCTGTCGGCTAAATTTCTGTTAATTTCGTCGGTTGCTATGCGTATTGATTCATTATAATAAACAACTGCTTCGCCCATTTGATCCCGGGCTTCCAGGGCTCTGCCTGTATTGTAGTTCCAGAGTGCTGTCCTATTTTCCTGGGGGAAACCGGAAACCAAGGGAAGGAGCAGAATCAGGCATAGAAGAGATTTTCTCACAGGCATAGGTTATACTATAAGGCAAGAAATCACTCTTTACAAGGAGGAAACCATGTGGGCAGTCTTTGCTCTCTTTTCAGCTATTTTCGCGGCCGCTACTTCGATACTTGCAAAAATTGGTCTTGAGAATGTTAACTCAAATCTCGCAGTTGCAATCCGCACCGTTGTTGTTCTTGCGATGGCTTGGGGCATGGTATTTATTACAGGAGCCCATGAGGGTATTGCAGCAATTACACGCAGGAACTATGTTTTCTTGATATTTTCAGGTATCGCAACAGGCCTTTCCTGGCTCTGTTATTTCAGGGCATTACAGATGGGGCCTGCTTCAAGGGTGATTCCTATTGATAAGTCGAGCGTTGTCTTTGGTATGATTTTAGCCTTTATTATTTTGCAGGAGACCTTAACATTAAAAGCTGTGATTGGCGGAGCGTTAATTACAATCGGAACCTTTGTTTTGATTTTTTAATTTTTCTTCAAGGCTGATACCGTCAATGTCAAAGCCTGCGGCGTCCCAGCCCGGCACACTCTGCCTTGCGAAAAGTTCGATTCTGGGGATCTCTCCGAAAAGGCGGACTATGCGCTCCCGTACATCGGGCGGTTTTACCGAATGCCCGAGCCTCGGGTGCATTATTACCTGGGGGACTGTTTTATCCAGGGCCTTAATATGGCCCCTCATCCCCAGGAGACAGAGTTCTGCGTTTGACTTTGTATAGCTTCCCATTCCTCTGATAGGCTGCCCGTCCGAGCGGGTTTTGATCCAGGTGAAGGCGCAGGTCTTATACTTAAAGCCCCAGGCATCCATTACTTTAAAGGCATCGGGGAGGGCGGGCATTGTTGCCCAGAGAAAGAGGGCGCAGTTTCTGTCCCTTAAGGCACGGACATTTAGGGCGCAGATTTCATCTGTGCTCATTGTAAGATAATGCTTTTCGGGGGCGAAATTGCCCCCTGTCTTGCCCTCTCCCCAGAGGTACTTCCAGGGAGGATCAGCGTAGATTATCGAGTATTTCATCACGCATTGCTATTGCTGCATCTCTTGCATGCTTTGCTGCAATTGAATTATCTGCATTGTCTGTTTTCCCGCTTGCCTGCCATGCCCTTAAAATAGACCGTGAGGCATTTACCACCCCACCATTGCCTTCCCTTAAAAGCAGGCTGACATCCGCAGCAGCTCCTCCCTGGGCTCCGTAGCCCGGGATCAGAAAGAAAAGGTTTGGCCTTTCGGAACGGATGGCCATCGCCTCCCTGCGCTCCTCTTCAGACTTTGAGTCTATTCCTACGACCACACCGAAGGCGCCGTAGCCGGTTTTCCCGGGCTTTGCACTTGCAAGAGCGCTCATTTTATCACCTATTAAATTATAAACCTGCCTTCCTTCTGCCGTTTTAAGACATTGAAAGTCTTCCCTGCCGGTATTACTTGTTCTTAAAAGCACGAATGCGCCCTTCCCCTTATTATCAGCCCGGTTAAGCCAAGGCTCAAGCGAGTCCATACCAAGGAAGGGAGAAAGGGTGACAAAGTCCGTCTCGAAGTCGCCCTCGAAGTGAGCTTTCGCATAACGGCTTGCCGTGTCGGCAATATCTCCGCGTTTTATATCTGAGATGACGAGGGCGCCCCTCTCTCTGATATATTTTAGAGTCTTTGAAAATGTCTGTAATCCGCTTAGGCCCAATTCCTCGTAGTAGGCAATTTGAACCTTGAAGCAAGCTGCAATGTCGATTGTCGAATCGATTATCGCCTTATTGAAGGCGAATACCGCATCGGCATCTGTTGCTGCCCTGCTTCGCTCCGCTTCGGGGATATATTCAGGACTTGTATCAAGACCTACGCAGACATGTCCCCTCTTTGCAACTGACTCGTAAAGTTTATCCATATTATGCATGGGGAAAGTATAGCCGTTTTACCTTGAAAAAGCTATCCGTCCCTTATGAAAGGTCATGATGATTTTCCCGTATAATTTCCTGCCCGTGAAGGGAGAGTTCTTCCCCCTTGAAAGGAAGTTTTCGGGGTTCACGATTTCCTCTGCATTGGTGTCCACGATTACAAGGTCTGCCCTATGCCCCGGGAGGATGCGTCCCCTGTCATTAAGGCCAAGGAGTCTTGCAGGGTTTGCACTCATTAGGGCTGAGAGCCGCGAAAGGCCCATCTTTTTGCTCAAGACGAGTTCTGTATAGACGGAAGAGAAGGCGGTTTCAAGGCAGGAGAAACCCGGCGAGCCGTTTTCCTTATCCGTTTTGCTATGGGGTGCATGATCGGTTGCGATAGCTTCTATTAAGTTGGGTAGATCGGAGTGGTGGCCTTCGCCGGTTACTGCGCTAATCAATGCCTGCCTGTCTTCTTCGGATGCAAGGGGAGGGTTAACTCTTCCGAATGTGGTTATTCCGAGCTTCTCTGCGTCCTCCTTTGTGAGGCAGAGGTGGTGGGGACTTACTTCGCAGGTGAGCCCGGGTCCGCCCGCTGCTTTAGCCTCGGCGATCGCACCCAGAGCCCCCATCGTAGAGACATGTGCTATATGGACATGACAGCCTGCCCTCCGACCAAGCTCGATGACCCGCCTCACACTATACTCTTCATCCTTCCCGGGAAGCTCGCAGTGGCAGGAAACAGGGACACCGATTCGCCCCGCTTCCTTCATTGCTGCAAGGAAAATATCATCATTTATAATATCCTTGCCGTCCTCCGAAAGCATGAGCATTTGAGTATCACCCTTTTCTATTTTAACTATTTCGGATAATTCCCTTCCTTCCATCCCCCTTGTAAGGGAGAGAACAGGGTAAAGGTCTATAATGCCAAGATTATCTGCGATTTTTTTTACTTCAGCGGCGCCCGAAATTGTGTCTGTCACCGGTTTTGTATTTGCCGGGCAGACCAGGGTGCCAAAGCCCCCTGCAGCGGCTGAAAGAGATGCTGATTCGATTAACTCCGAGGGGTATGGGGCCCCGGGGCCCCTGTCACGGAAATGGGCGTGCAGGTCAACAAAGGCCGGCATAAGAGTCAGGTTATCACCCTTAATTATTATTTCGCCCGTAGTATTATCATCATCATTACATAATATGGAGGAAATATGGCCATTCTCGATTATAACCGTCCCCTTTTTCTCGATTTCTTCATCAACCAAAAGGAAATTCCTTAAAACTATCCGCATACGAACCCCGGTTTTCATTCAGATATGGTAAATTGAGCGTTTAGCTACTATAATAATAATGTCTATGAAGATAAAGTATGCAAACGCCAACAGCTGCAGTTTATGTCTCCAGTCATCCCTCTCGGTTGATAATATGCTTCGCTTCGCCCAAATGGTGATTCCCAAATACGATATTTATGAGAGGCTCGGGCTAAAGGAAGGCACAAGTATATTTTATCAGAATGTGGCGGAGCAAATTGTTACGGATATGATTAAGGGCGGGTTTTACATTGATTTTGTTGAAAACCTGGTAAGGATAGACAGGGAAGGCCTGATGGGCCGGAGTTATGAGTTCAAGGGTCTTGATATTGTGGTGGACGGCCTAATTAATGAGGGCTATAGCTATGATAATGTGTCAGGGCTTTTTTACGAGAACCAAGAGGAGAGTATAAGTCCGAGTTGGGGCAGGTTGAAAGAGGGTGATGAGCAGAGGATTGCCCTCCTTAGGCTGGATATTGCGGGGAACTCCGAGCTGGTAAGGAGTAATCCGCGCCCCAAAATTGAAAAGGCGTATAATGATATTCGGAATATTATTAATAAGGCGGTGATAAGCCGTCTTGGGAGGATCTGGTCGAGGGAAGGAGATGGAGCTGTTGCGGCCTTCCTTTTTGGTTCGATAGAAAAGATGGCGGTTTATGCGGGGATTGAGATTTTACAGGAGATGTTTTTCTATAATCGTTTGCAGAATCCCCTTGATACTCCGATTAATATTAGGCTTGGCGCACATATCGGGCAGGTAAGCTATTCGGAAAATGAAGTGGAACGTTTAAAAAACGATACTGTGAAGCAGGCCTTTGTTTATGAATCCCTTGCTGCAAGTAATGCACTATGCGTTTCGTATAACCTTTATATTACAATGGATAAAATTGTCCTTGAACTTTTTGGCGATGAAAAGACAGGGAAGGGTTGTAAGTATCGTCTATATAAAATTGGGATAGAAAAATGATATATATTTTTTCTTCCGAAAATGAAGCTGTCTTAAAAAAGGCTCTCGGCAGCGCCAAGAAAAATCCTTGGGCAATAATTATTAAGGGTGATATTGCGAAGCAGGAGATTGTTTCCTGGGATCAGGTATACCTTGATATTGCAGGGCTTTCCCCTGCAAGTTTGAAAAAGAGCATTGCCCTGCTTAAAGAAAGCAGAGCCTTCTGGGGTATTATCGATCCGAAGGGTATTGCAACGGACCCTGCATCATTTTTCTTTATGGGAGCAGGGGATTATATAGGGAAGGCTCTTATAAGTAAGGGCCTTGATAAGAAGCGTTTTGCAGCGGCTCAAGCCTTTGCTGCAGAGAGAAGGGGCGTAAGGAAGACAGTCAGGGAAGAGGATGAGGCTGCAGAAAAGAAGAAGGGTCATACTCTTCCTGCCGGGAAGTTCCCGGGCTGGAAAAGCATTCGCGCAGGTTCGACAGGCTCCTTCCTCTTTTTCTTTGTCTCTGTATCGGGGAAGTCCCATTTACGCACCATGATTGGGGAGAAGGCCTTTGGTGTTTTAAGGAGCCGTCTTCGCGATTTCCTTGGGCAGAATCTGAAGGAATTTGATGCCCTCTTTTGGATGGAAACAGAGGAATCGAGCCTGTTTTTGATTCCCCCAAGGGCGGATAACGGAAAGGCGAGTATTGAGAAGGCTCTGAAGATCATTCTAAACAGCAGGCTTATTGGGATAGAAAACCTTGGTTTGACGATTCCTATAGATTTTGTCTTTGCCATGCATTATGGGGAGACTGTATTCAGGGCGCCGGGGAAAACAGGCGATATTATTTCAGAGTCTTTAAATTTTATTTTTCACCTTGGGACAAAGAAGGCAGATCCGGGGCGTCTTACAATTTCCGGCACCGTCCCTGACGAAGTAATCCCGGCAGGGTTATCGGACTTCTTCAGAAGTTCAGGGTCCCTTGAAGGTATTCCCCTTCGGCATTCAAGACGTTTTGTTCATTAATGACAAAGTTTGATATTTTAAAGAAACAGTTCGGGTTTAAGGATTTCCGTCCGGGGCAGCAGGAAGTTATTGATGCCATTCTTTCAAAGAAGGATGTGCTTGCTGTAATGCCGACAGGGGCGGGGAAGTCTCTCTGTTATCAGATTCCTGCCCTGATGCTCCCGGGTATGACGCTCGTAATCTCCCCCCTTATTTCTCTTATGAAGGATCAGGTGCAGAGTTTGCGGGATAGCGGCTGTCCTGCGGCCTTCTTTAATAGCTCTTTAAATGCGGCGGAGTATAATAAGATAATAAATGAGATAATGAGCGGTGAAATAAAGCTGCTTTATGTCTCGCCCGAAGGCCTGCAGAGGCATGAGTTATTAGCCCTTGCGATTGACGGTGATATCCCCCTTATTGTAATTGATGAGGCCCATTGTGTTTCACAGTGGGGGCATGACTTTAGGACAAGTTATCTGGATATTGCAAGTTTTATTAAGAGTATTAAGGGTAAGCCAATTACGGCGGCCTTTACTGCAACGGCAACTATAAGGGTGCAGGAGGATATACGGAAGCTGCTTGCCCTAAAAAAGCCTTTTTATATAAATACGGGCTTTAATAGGCCGAATCTTTTTTTTGCGGTGCATAAATGTACTGCGGCAAAGAAAAATGAAAAGAAAACTGTTCTGCTTGACTTTCTAAAGGGCAGGAAGGAAAAGAGCGGCATTGTTTATTGCTCAACTAGGAAAATAACGGAGGAAGTCTGCACCCTTCTTCGCGGGAACGGCTTTGCTGCTACCAGGTATCATGCGGGTCTTGAAGATTCTGAACGGAGGGGGAATCAGGATGATTTTCTTTCTGACAGGAGTACTGTAATGGTGGCAACCAACGCATTTGGCATGGGGATTGATAAGCCGAATGTGTCTTTCGTTATCCACTATAATATGCCAAAGAATATTGAATATTATTATCAGGAGGCGGGCCGTGCGGGCAGGGACGGCTCTCCCGCAAATTGCCTGCTCCTCTATTCGGGCAGGGATGTGCAGATAAATAAGTACCTGATTACCCAAAGTGATGATGATGCGGCCTCTGACCCGGAGATTGAGCTTCATAATTTGGAACTTCTTAAACAGATGACCTTTTATTCTACAAGCAGTGACTGCCTGCGCCGCCGCCTGCTTGCCTATTTCGGTGAGTCCTCCCCTGCCTTTTGCGGGAATTGTTCCAATTGCCTTACGGAGTTTAAGGAAGTTGATGTGAGCTTAGAGGGGCGTATGATCGTGTCCTGTGTCTTTAGGCTTAAGGAGCGGAATAGAAGTTTCGGGAAGACCATGATCATCGATATACTTAAGGGCGGCAGGGGCAAGAAACTCCTTGATGCAGGCCTTGACAGCCTGAGTACCTGGGGCATTATGCAGGATACCGGCGCTCAGAGGATTCGCACCATCCTTGATTCCCTAATTGACGAGGGTATTCTGAAAATGGCTGGGGATGAGTACCCGGTTGTGACCCTTGGCGATGCGGGGCCTTTACTGAGGGAGGAGAGGCAATTTATGATGAGGCTGCCGGGGGAGAAGAAGCAGGGGTGAGTATGTTGAAATATCGAAAAAGTAAGATATAATTAATAGAAAGGAGAAATAGGATGATAAATCGTGATCCACAATCTCTTGGTTCAAAGATGGTAACCTGGAATGACGGCTATATCACGGGTATAAAGCTGATTGACGACCAGCATAAGGAGATGGTTCAGGCAACTAATGAATTGTACGATGCATGCACGAGGGGTCCTGACGAGGCCCTTGTCTGTTTTAAGAAAACAATTCAAATGATGGTGAATCATACCAAAGAAATCTTTGCACACGAAGAGGATTTATTTGACCTTACAGCATATCCGGATGCAGCTACGCATAAGTTGCAGCATAAAGAGTTTATAAAGGCGATACTGGAACATGGGCAAAAACTCAGCTCAGGTGCAAGGTTTGTCCCAAACGCCTTTGTACGTTATTTAGGAGAATGGGTTTCCAGCCATATTGCATTGGAAGACAAGAAATTCGGAATATACTATGCTGAAAAGATCGATGAAATGAAAATTACTGCGCAGCAAATGCAAAAACTTTTGAGCGGAGTCAAAAAGTTCAAACTTCTTGCCTTTTCCATGTTGTTAACGCATTTAAAGGAAATGTATGCCAAAGATTCGTCAGAAATTACCATAAATAATTGTGTACAAGTGATAAATGCCTTTCTTGGGAAAAACAGGAAAATCATGGCAGCTGACTACGTTATAATTAAGAGTCTTTAAGGGGGACCTGCATGTTAATGAAATTTGACGCAACATCAAAATTGATTGAGGAAGGTAAACTGCTGCATATTGCAGGAACAGAAGCCCTTTTGAAGAAATTACCGAAAGGAAAATGGATAGGCGGGTCAACCGAGTACTTCATGGCAAATGAGGGAGGAAAGGTTTCAGGTGATTTATTGTTCGTTACGGAATTCCCGTTCAAAAATTACTTTATTAAGACGTATAATGCACAGAATATAAGCAAGGTAACCGATGACTCCTTCGAGAACGGTTTTACGATTTTAATCGTACCCTTTGACAGCGATGTACATAAGGAATATGCACAGAATGCTGCAGGTTATAATATGATGTTTTTGCGAAATATTGTCGGCTGGATTTCAGGTTTAAATCTGGGTGCTCAAGGCCAGACCCCGATAGCCGTAAACGGATCTGAGGCGGAGTCATTTACGGATAAAGCTGTTGCCCTTCATATTCTTACCCCCGATGATGAAACCGTATCTGTCAATATAATAAATATTTTTGAACAGGATGCGAGCTCGCCTTTAATCGAGTTTACTGAAGAAGGGTTCTCTATTAAGAAGTGCAAGGTTGACGGCAAGGAAGTCGTATTTGCTGACTATATTGCAGAAAAAGCCATAGACACGAAGCTCCCCCTTGTCGGAGACTATTCGGGGAATGATGTCAATATTTCTATCAAATCTATTGAGAATGGGGTCGTAAATTTATATGCTCCTGTATTCAAGGGAATCGAGTATAGAATTGCAAAGGCTGTATCGGATTATGAGAGTTTATTTAACAGTCATATTTCTGAGCATAAGGATTCAACGGCTGTTTTTGCCTGTAACTGTATTTTGAACTTCCTTTACGGCGAACTTGAGAATAAAAAACTGGAGGCATTTTCAGGCCCAATCACTTTTGGAGAGATTGCGTATCAGCTTGTGAATCAGACTCTTGTTTATGTTACCATTGTCTAGTATTTGAGCTCAATAAAGGCTGATTCATGAAAAAATCAATTTTCATTGTCGATGACAGTATTGCAAATCTTTCAATGGCTGAAGAGGTTCTTGAAACGCAATACGATGTTATGACAATGACATCCGCAGCAAATATGTTCTCTATTCTTGAAAAGGTAAGGCCCGATTTGATCCTGCTCGATATCGCAATGCCTGAAGTGACCGGGTATGATGCGATTAAGCAATTAAAATCCAACGAAAAATATGCTGAAATTCCTGTTATCTTTCTGACCGCCCTTACAGATTCCTATAGTGAGGCTTATGGTATAGAGCTTGGGGCTGTCGATTTTATTACAAAGCCATTTTCAGAGCTTGTATTACAGCATCGTATTAAGCTTCAATTGGATATCGATCAGCTTATAAAGGAGAGGACTGAAAGGCTAGAGCAGGCAAACGCTGCGAATAGGGCGAAGAGTGAGTTTCTGTCGAATATGAGCCATGAGATGCGCACTCCTTTAAATGCGATTATTGGCATGACGACAATCGGCAAAATGGCATCGGAGATAGAAGGCAAAAATCGTGCCCTAAACAAGATAGGAGATGCATCATCACATCTATTAAATGTAATTAACGATGTACTTGACCTTGCTAAAATAGAAGCAAATAAGCTGGAACTCTCTCCAAGTGAATATTGCTTTGAAAGAATGTTACAGAAGGTAATGACCTTCGTTACTTTCCGCATCGAGGAGAAACAGCAGGTTCTTACTGTTAATATTGATAAAAAAATTCCATATTTTATTATTGGGGACGAGCAGCGATTAACGCAGGTGCTTGTAAATCTTATGGCAAATGCTGCCAAGTTTACTCCCATTGCAGGAAAAATTTCAATTGATGCATCTTTAGTCGAAGAGAAAGAAGGTAACTTTGAATTGCGTATCGAAGTTGCTGACAATGGGATAGGCATATCGAAGGAGCAGCAAGAAAAATTATTCAAGCCATTCGGACAGGCTGAAAAGGAAACCTCAGGCAAGTACGGCGGAACAGGGCTCGGGCTTATTATTTCAAAGCGCATTATCGAGCTTATGGGCGGAAGGATATGGATCGAGTCGGAGCAGGGAAAGGGTTCAAAGTTTATTTTTACGATAATTGTGCAGAGTGGTAAGGATGATCATGGTTTAGATGATGATTCGGGTTCAGAGCGCGAAAGGCATTTAAAGGATATTACAAATGAGTTTGCAGGGAAGAAGATGCTGCTTGCCGAAGACATAGAGATAAACCGTGAAATTCTTATAACTCTTCTTGAGAGTTCGGGACTCTTAATTGAATGTGCAGAAAACGGTGTTGAGGCCCTGGACATGATAAGGACTTCTCCGGGTAAGTATGATATTGTTTTTATGGATGTCCACATGCCAAAAATGGACGGTCATGAAGCCACACGCCAAATCCGTGCCTTTGAAGCAGGGCTGAAAACATCAAAAGCCGTGCCGATTGTAGCAATGACCGCGAATGTCTTTAAAGAAGACATTGAGGCCTGCCTGAGTGCAGGCATGGATGCCCATCTCGGGAAGCCGCTTGATATAGACAAGGTATTGGAGATGTTGCGGAAGTATTTAAGCTAAAAGATTTAAGGGGAGATTTTGTTGAATGCCTATTAGAATCAGAGTCATCCTCGTAATTTTCTTAACTACGCTTGTTATAATTACTTTCAGTATTCTTGTTGGTGTTTTCACTGTAAGAAGCGGCATTGAAAGATCCCAGGAAACTGATTTAATACTAATTTCAGAAATTGCAGATCATTTTATAAGCAGTGAAGTTAAAGCTCTTAAATTAAAGGTTTCTGTTGCATCTCAAGTATTATCCTCTTATGGAGAGCATGATTGGGATAATGCCTTAATTGACCTTCGAAATCAGTATCCCGACTTTACAGGGATGTCGGTTTGGGATAATGAACAGAGGCTGATTGCTTCGGCGGGAATGATGACGGCGGTGCCTCGATCGTTGGGAGATAGGCATCTGCAAGAGGTGCTTAAGGGAAATGTCATAATTACATCCACTGCTGAAGCCCCGACCGGTCTTGCTTTTCACCTTGCTGCCCTCCTTGACCCCGAACACGATGCCATACTGACACTTACGCTTCCTATCACTTACTTCTCGGATATATTAATCAATTTTAGGATTTGGAGAACAGGCCATATATTCATGGATAATTCTAATGGGCATCTTATTGCAGATCCTGTTCGTGAATGGGTAGAAAATAGAATTGATTTTGTGAATATGGCAGAAATGGATTTGGCAAACAGGACAATTGTTAATAATTTAAGGCAGGCATTTGATAGTGAAGCGAGGACGATTACATACTCCATTGGAGGTGTTCCGCGCCTAACCGTTTACAGGCCTATAAGCGGCTCTGATGAGGGCTGGCTCTTGGGTGCTGTAGCACCGCTTCCTGAAAGCCCGTTCCTTTATATAGATCGCGGCCTTATCGTGGTTGGCCTTGTTAGTCTCTTTCTTAGCTTAATCGCAGCGATTGCTGCATCGGGTTTTATTAAGAAGCCTTTTGAAAAGATTGCAGCATTGAAGGAAGAAGCGGAGGCAAACTCAAGGTTTAAGAGTGATTTCCTTGCAAATATGAGCCATGAGATTAGAACGCCGATGAATACGATAATCGGGGTTGCAGAAATTATAATGCGCGATGATACCATATCGAAAAATACGAGAGACGGGTTAAACAGGATTTACAGTTCAGGTGATCTATTGCTAAATATTATTAATGATATTCTTGACATGTCCAAAATAGAAGCAGGTAAGCTTGATTTGACTCCCTATATTTATGAATCTGCAAGTTTGATAAACGATACTGCGACACTTAATATGGTAAGGCTTGGAAGTAAGGAAATAGAGTTCAAAATTGAAGTTGATGAAAATATCCCCCAAGTCCTATTTGGAGATGAGATTCGCATTAAGCAAATTCTAAATAACTTACTATCGAATGCTTTTAAGTATACTGATAAGGGAGAAGTTAAGCTTTCCTTTGCAATCGAAAGAGAAATAAGGGAAAAGAAGAACGAGATGATTCTGGTCCTTTGCGTAAGCGATACGGGGCAGGGGATGACACCTGATCAGGTGAGTAGTCTTTTTAACCAGTATTCACGTTTTAATCTTGAAGCAAACCGTTCTGTCGAAGGAACAGGGCTTGGCATGAGTATTACGCATAATTTAATTAGTTTAATGGATGGTAAGATCATTGTTGAAAGTGAGAGCGGTAAGGGCTCGGTATTTACTGTACGCCTGCCTCAAGGTTTTATAAGTGATGAAATCCTTGGAAAAGAGTTAGCAGAAAACCTTGAGGCCTTCCGTCTTGGCGGAATTACTCAAATAAGGAAGGCGCAAATTGTATATGAGCCAATGCCTTATGGAAGTGTTTTAATTGTTGATGATGTAGAATCAAATTTATTTGTTGCCAAAGGCTTGCTTATGCCTTGGGAGCTTTCAATCGACACTGTAAGAAGCGGTTTTGAAGCGATTGATAAAATAAAGACCGGCAAAGTATATGACATTATTTTTATGGATCATATGATGCCGAAAATGGATGGAGTAGAAGCAGTTAAGAAAATCCGCAACATGGGATATACACATCCGATTGTTACTCTGACTGCAAATGCAGTAAAAGAGCAGCAGGAAATGTTTTTAGCAAACGGATTTGATGATTTTATTTCAAAGCCAATTGACATACGCCGCCTTAATACGGTTTTAAAGAAGTATGTTCGAGACAAGCAGCCTGCTGAAGTCCTTGAAGATGTCCGCCTGCGCTATGACAATAGGGAAATAGGATATACAGCCGATGATGAGCAGACAGTTAAACCACAGCTTGCAGAGTTTTTTGTTCGAGACGCATTGCTTGCAATATCGGTGCTTGAGGAATTGCATGAAAAAGAAAGTTATAGTGATGAAGATATGTATATGTATACAACAAGTGTACATGCATTAAAGAGCGCGCTTGGAAATGTCGGAGAAAATAAGCTTTCCGCATTTGCCGGCAAACTCGAAGAAGCGGGGATTAATAGGGAAATTGCTGTTATATCTGCTGAAACCGGTGGTTTTATTACCGAATTGAAAGAGGTAGTTGAAAAACTAAGGCCAATAAATGATGAAGGCAACGAAGCTGCAGAGGGGGATATCAAGCATCTGCATGAAAAGTTAAATGAGATTAAGAATAGTTGCCGTACAATCGACAGGAAAGCTGTAAAGGAAGCAATAATTGAATTAAGGCAAGGCAAATGGCCTGATGAAGTAAATGAGCTTTTGACTATAATGCACGAGCACTTGCTAAGCGGTAACTTTAACAATGTTTCATCTGTTGCTGATAAGATTATGAGGAATAATTAGCAGATTTACTAAGGAGCTTTATATATGAAGAAAAGACTTTATTTGACCATTCTTACTGTTATTTTGGTATTAGGCACAGCCATAGGCTTTATAATATCATGTGCAAGTTCCGGTTCATCTATCAGCCCCTTGCGCATTGCCGGCGAACAGGAGCCGGCCGGGCAGCGTTTTGTTGTTTCATTTTCGTATGAAAAGGTGAGGACTATAGCTTCCAGCCAGTATGCAATTTGGATCGAGGACACTAATGGAAATTATGTCGATACCCTTTATGTGACAGGTTACACCGCAAGAAGGGGTCACCGTAATAGGCCAAATTCACTGCCGCAATGGGTTCGCATTGCCCAACCTGCGTCCATGCCGCAGGTAGAAATTGACACAATATCGGGGGCAACTCCAAGCCCCGGGGATTATAAAGTTAGCTGGGATTTGACAGACAGAAACGGCAACCGGGTAACAGGTACTCAATATCGATTTTTTATGGAAGCAACCATGAATAACGGGGATAATGCGGTGTATTCAGGAATAATTTCACTTGGCGAGGATACCTGGAATGAAAGGCCCATCCCAGTATATAGCATCCCGGACAGTAGTTACAGATCCATGATTACGAATGTACAAGTGGCGTATTATCCCCGGTAATTAACTTTAATCTTTACGCTGCCATGGTTTATTATCTCTTTTTATAGATAGCCCTGTTTATACAATAGCTCTGCATTAAGAATGCCACCGCCGGCAGCTCCGCGGATGGTGTTATGGGAAAGGCCTGCAAAGCGAAGGTCAAAGACATTGCAGGGCCGGATGCGGCCTACGCAAACAGCCATGGCCTTGTCTGTATTCCGGTCTTTCTTGGGCTGGGGACGGTCATTTTCTTCCATAATGACAATGGGCTGCTGCGGAGCCGAGGGGAGCTTTAATTTTTGAGGAAGACCTTTAAACTCTGTCCAGATTTTCTTGACTTCTTTAATCGAAGGCTTTTTTTTACCAAACTCCACACTCACACAGGCTGTGTGTCCGTCACTTACAGGGACCCTATTGCAGTGGGCTGATATTTTCGGGAAGGCAGCGTTTTTAATATGGCCCCCTTCAATGGTGCCAAGTATTTTCAAAGGCTCCTCTTCGGACTTTTCCTCTTCTCCGCCTATGTACGGGATTATATTGTCAATAATGTCCAGACTTGCGACACCGGGATAACCTGCGCCTGAAACAGCCTGCAGGGTGGATACAATAAGCCGCCTTATTTCATAACCTGCCACCTGCAGGGCGTAAAGCGGGGTAGTGTAACTTTGAACTGAGCAATTGGGCTTGACCACGATAAAGCCCTTCTCCCAGCCCCGTGCCTTCTGCTGTGCAGGGATGATCTGTATATGGTGATGGTTCACCTCGGCAATGATCACAGGCACATCAGGAGTCCAACGATGGGCCGATGCATTTGAAACTACCGGAATCCCCGTAGCCGCGTAGGAATCCTCAAGGGAGCAGGTTTCATCCTTGTCCATCTCTAGGGCAGAAAAAACAAAGGCGCAGTCTTTAGCCCCGGAAACATCCCGGGCATCGGCTACCATGAGTTCTCCGGTAGTATTAAGTATGTCAGGAAATCGAACCCTCCCGGCTATGGCATCCCTATAATTTTTTCCTGCGCTGCCCGCAGATGCCGCAACAAAGCTTAAACAGAACCATGGATGATCTTTTAAAAGTGCAATATACTGCTGCCCCACCATGCCGGTTGCGCCAAGTATGCCAACTGGAATCTTTTTCATTTGGAATCCTCAAAAAAATCTCTGTGGAGCTTTTCCACTACTTCCTCGACTTTATCCACATCCATTATAAAGTTAAGGTTCACCTTGCTTCCCCCCTGGGATATCATTTGAATCTGCACACCAAGGTGTTCGCAGATTCTAAGTGAATGGGAAAGAATTTCCGATGAACGTCCTATGTCTCCTATAATGGCAACTATGGCTTTCCCCGGACTTATACTCACGCTGGCAATCCGGGAAAGCTCCTCTTTAATCACACTTAGGTCGTAGTTCATGTCAAGTAGTATCGATACCGATACTTCACTCGTAGCTACCATGTCAATCGACATACAATGCCTTGCAAAATAGGAAAAAAGCTCAGCTAAAAAACCATACTGACCATGCATGCGATAGGATACCATATCAACAAGTGTTGCATTTTTCCGGAAGGCTATTGCCTTTATTGGATTTGTTTTTCCATCTGCTGTCATTACTATACGGGTGCCGGATGCCTGCGGATTATAGGAATTTTTAACCAGTATAGGTATTTTGGCTTTTCTGCAAGGTTGTATGGCCCTTGGATGCAGAACCTGATCGCTAAAGTAGGCAAGAGCTATGGCTTCCTCGTAAGTAATTATCTTTACCGGTAATGCGTTCTTTACAATTCTTGGATCTGCACTTAGAATTCCATCCACATCCTTCCAGACCTGTACTTCTCTGGCACCGCAGGCAGCTGCAAGCATGGTGGCTGTAAGGTCAGAGCCTCCGCGGCCCAAGGTGGTGATATTTCCGTTTTCATCTTTGGCAATAAAACCTGTTACGATTTGTAAGATGTTGTCTCCAAGACTTAAGAATTTATTGGGAATTAGTTCCCAGCTTTCATCTTTAAGTTCTGCATAAGTAAAATTTGAATCTGAAAGAAAACCCATGTCCCATGCATCCGCCGCCTGCGCCTTAATTCCAATGGAAGAAAAATAAGCTGCGGCAATGCGCACAGAAAGCCTCTCTCCAAAAGATACAAGATAAGCCCTGGTTCTTGCTGTTAGTTCTTTTATTAAGGAGATGCCTGTAAGAAGACTTTTTAGTTCTTCAAGCAGCGGCTTAATTTCAGTCGACACCGCATCGTTGAGCTTCATTTCTGCAATAATACCAAGATGAAGCTTTTCAATTCTTTCTATGTCAACCACGCCATTTTTGATTGCTTCTTCCCCTGCTTCAAGGAGAAGATCTGTTGTATCACCTATCGCAGAAAGCACCAGAACGGGTCTGTGATGGAGTTGAGTTCTTACAATTTCTGCTACACTGTGGAATCTCCCGGTATTTGCAAGGGAGCTTCCGCCAAACTTCATTACAATCAAAAACAGTATTCAGGATATAAGCGTAATTTTTATACCCTTCCCCCTCCACATTTATACAATTTTATTTTTGGTCGAACCAATTGACGTATGGCTTGTAACCCGGGTATATTATTATCGATAATCATAATAATTTCCACTTCCCATCACACAAGTAACTGGTTGAGCCTCTTAACAAAGTCCGCGGGGTCTTTTAGCTTTATGCCCTCTACAAGAAGGGCCTGATCCAGTAAAACTCCTGCGATGTTGGCGATGCGCTCTTCATCATCGGTCTCTTTAAGCTTATTTAGAATCGGATGCTCGCCGTTGACTTCGAGGATGGGCTTTATGTCTGTCATTGCATTTTGGCCCATTGCCTTTAGCATCTGCTGCATCTGCATTGTCGGGTCGTTCTCGTCGGCGACTATGCAGGAAGGGGAGTCGTGGAGGCGGCGGGAGAGTTTTACGTCTTTTACGCGGTCTCCGAGGGCTTTCTTAATTTTTTCGATTACGGGCTTAATTTCCTTTTCGGCCGCCTTATGGCGATTTTTATCTGCCTTTTCCCCAAGCTCTTCATCTGCTCCTGCACGGTTCACCGACTTAAGTTCCCAACTTTGGCTCTCGGTCTTCCCGTCAATTTCAGAGCCTTCCTGCCTATAGCTGTGCAGGGTCGGAATAACAATCTCGTCAATCTCGTCTGTCATGATAAGCACTTCAATGTCCTTGGCTGTATATGCTTCAAGGAGGGGAGAGGCCCTGAGGGTTTTCTCATCGCTGCCCCCTGCTGCACCGCCTCCTGTTATATAGTAGATACTTTTCTGGTCGCTCTGCATGCGGGAAACATAGTCAGCAAAGCCGGTCCAACCGTCAACCTTTGTGCTCTTAAACCTAACCAGCTCTTGAATTGCCTCACGGTTTGCAAAGTCCTGGTAAAGGCCTTCCTTTAGGGGTTTGTTAAAGTTCTCGATGAAGGTCTCCCAGTTGCCTTCGGCTTCAGAATCGCCAACTGCGGCCTTGTCTGCGAGGGTCTTGAATTCTGAAAGGAGCTTCTTTACCGAGGCATTTTTGATGTTCACGAGGATCTTGTTCTGCTGTAAAATTTCACGGCTCACGTTCAAGGGCAGGTCTTCAGAGTCAATGACACCACGGACAAAGCGCAGCCAGGTGGGCATCAGTTCCTTATCATCATCAGTAATAAATACCCGCCTGACATAGAGCTTCACCCCGGGGCGATAATCAACATGGAATAAATCAAAGGGTGCCTTTTTGGGAACGTAAAACAAGGTGGAATACTCGAGGGTTCCTTCGGCCCTTGTGTGGACATGGAAAAGGGGCTCTTCAGAGTCATTGCTTATCTGCTTATAAAACTCCTTATAATCCTCTTCTTTAAGGTCAGACTTGGACCTGCGCCAAAGGGCTGTGCCCGAATTGATCTGCTCGCATTTTGTTATGCTGCCCTTTTCCTTGCCGTCTTTATCCCACTCTTTTTCATCGTAGGTCAGGTAGATTGGGAAGGCCACATGGTTCGAATAGCGTTTTATGATATCTTCGATTGACCAGCGGTTTGCGAATTCCAAGCCCTCTTCGCTTAAACAGAGAATCACCGTGGTGCCCTGGCTGTCCCTGCCGTAGGATTCCATGTCAAAACCGTCCTTGCCGTCACTTGTCCACTTCCAGGCGCTGTCCTCGCCGGCCTTCCTGCTTATGACTTCGATCTTCTCTGCCACCATAAAGGCCGAGTAAAAGCCCACGCCGAACTGGCCAATCAGGTTTGAGTCCTTCTTTGCATCTGCCGAAAGCTGTTCTAAAAAGGCCTTTGTGCCTGAGCGGGCAATTGTTCCAAGGGATTCTGCCAAGTCGGCTTCGTTCATGCCTATGCCGTTGTCCGAAACCGTCAAGGTTTTGCCATCCTTATCGAAGGAAATATCAATCCTCGGCTCGAAGCTCAGGTGCTTATAATTATCATCAGCAACAGTAAGATATTTTAACTTATCAAGGGCATCTGAGGCATTTGAAACCAGTTCTCTTAAAAATATCTCCCTATTTGAATAAAGGGAATGGATGATGAGGTGGAGAAGTTGACTTACCTCTGTTTGAAATTTGTGTTGCGCCATTTTGCTGCTCCTTGCGAAGATATATTGTATCAATTGATTTGGAAAATTTATCCATTGAAAATGTAGCAAAAATAAGGTATTATTGCAAGTATGAAATTGTTTGACTCTCTGAAATTCCGTTTTATCATCTTATTTTCTATTTTTATAATTGCCCTGGTTTTGGTCCTCTCGATATTGGGCCTAAGGCAGTTATCAACCGTTGTTGAGCAGACCTTTGCCACCCAGGGCATTCACCTTGTGGAGAGGGCAGTGGCCCTTATTGACGGTGATTCCTTTGAAGCACTTGTGCGATCACGGAACATCAATGACCCTTTTTATGAGGATATCAGGCTTAAACTCCGGGATTTAAAAGATGCAACAGGAAGCATGTACCTTTATACCATGGCACCCCTTGGCGGCGACTTGAATAATGATACCTGGTTCTTTGTGATAGACGGCAGTGCCGAGCCGGATGACCCGGAAGATTTCTACGCCCTTGGGGAGGAGGAAGATGTCACTGAATACGATGATGCCTTCCAGAGACTGCTTGTTTCCGGTGTTACCGAGGCTTCCCGACTTGTCTATCAGGAGGGCTGGGGCTGGCTTGTTTCGGTCTATTCTCCCATTAGAAATTCCAGAGGGCAAATCATAGGAATTGCCGCCTGCGATTTTGACGGAACTTATCTCCGTGAATCCATACTGGAAGAGCGCAGGCAGAAGGCAATTATTGGAACTGCTGCGGTGGTCATCGGTCTTATCATGCTTTTAATCTTCCTTCGAATGATTTTCTCAAGGCTTGGTAACATCAATTCATTGCTTATTGAGATTTCAGAGGGTGAAGGCGATCTTACAAGGCAGATCAAAATTGATAAAGATGATGAAATTGGGGAGTTGTCGGGTAACTTTAATACTGCCATTGGTAAAATTAAGAATCTTGTTAAGGTGATAAAAATTAAGATCAATGCCCTTACAAATACCGGCTTTGAATTATCATCAAATATGGAAAAGACCCTGAAAGCAGTTGACTTTATTTCCAATAATTTCCACACCCTTAAAAACCTGGAAGTAAAGCAGGAAGAAGAAGCAGACAAGGCTAATGTTGCGCTTGAAGAGATAAAGGTGAGTATCGCAAACTTGAGCAAGCTCGTAGTTGATCAGGCAGAGAACATCAATACATCATCTTCTGCAGTTGAAGAGATGACTGCGAACATTCAGTCTGTTACTAGGACCTTGGTGGAAAACAGTAAAAACGTTGATGCCCTTGCAGACGCTTCGGAGACAGGAAGAATAGGGCTTCAAAAAGTGGCCCAGGCAATTCAGGAGATTGCGAGCGATTCTGAAGGGCTGCTTGAAATTAACTCTGTAATGGAAAACATTGCAAGCCAGACAAATCTACTTTCAATGAATGCGGCAATTGAAGCTGCCCATGCGGGAGAGTCAGGGAAGGGTTTCGCTGTTGTGGCTGCGGAAATTAGAAAGCTCGCCGAGTCATCGGAGAAGCAATCAAAAACTACCGCCGTCATGCTAAAGAAGATAAAGACTTCTATAGACAGTATTACCAAGGCCTCAAATGAAGTTCTTGATCGTTTTGAGATAATTGATACCGGTGTAAAAACTGTTTCAACTCACGAGCATAGTGTCCGCAATGCTATGGAAGAGCAGGAGATTGGAGGAAGGCAGATTCTTGAATCAATAGGCCGCTTAAAAAGCATTACAGTATCGGTTAAGAGCGGTGCAGAAAATATGTCTCATTCAGGTGATGAGTTAATCGAAGAAATAAACGAGTTCATCAAAATAAGTAATCAGGTTGTAACCGGAATGAACGAGATAATCTCAGGTGCGATGAACGAGATACAGCTTGCGGTAAAGCATGTGGATGAAATGAATGCTGAAAACAGCAAGAATTTCACAGAGCTAAAAACTGAATCGGATAGGTTTAAAGTCTCTGCAGGGGATGAAAAGAAAAAGATACTTTTAGTGGATGGCGATGCATTAAGTCTTGCAGCGACTTTTTCAATGCCGGAAGGTGAGTTTGATCCGGAAATTGCAGGGTCAGGCCAAGAAGCTCTGACACTCTTGTTCCAGGGTCTTGTGCCAAACTTGGTTCTAATCGATCCTGCAAATCCCGGTAAAGGCGGATGGGAAGCATACGACAGAATAAAAGCTCTATGTACTATCCATAAAGTTGCGATAGCATTTTATATAGCTAAAGATGATGAAAACAGCATGGACAAGGGGAGAAAGATGGGGGTTTCTAATTTTATTGATAAACCGGCTCAAGGAAATGAGCTGCTTGATGCAATTAGAAAGATAGTTTAAGGATCAGAGCTTCGGCTCTTCATGTTCGACTTTGTTTATAAATGAAAAGCAGTGCTTTCCGGTTGAAAGGAAAACTTCCATTGACGGAAGGTTCCTGCATTTAATTCCAAAGAGCACGCAGGCTCTAGGGAAAGAAGCTTCCCATGTGATCTTAAAGTGTATGCAGCGGAAGCAATCAGGTGCGCGGTCTATTGAATCCGTGTTCGAATCGTTAATCATCGGTATTTGACAGTATACTGCCAATCGGGGATAATAGAAAGCGATGAAAAAACTTATTGGAGTTTCGGGTTCAAGCGGGATAGTTACAGGAAAGGCCTTTTTGTACCTGGAAAAAGAAGTTCCTGAAATTACAAGGTTTAGTATCCCCGAGGATCAGGTTGATGCCGAACTTGCAAGACTTAAAATTGCTCTTGATAAAGCTATAAAGGAAGTTAAGGCCCTAAGCGAGAAAGCTGCAAATGAAATGAGCAAAGACGGAGCAGATATTTTCCTTGCTCATTTATTGATGCTTGAAGATGTGGACTTCCATGACAATATATTCTCTAAAATTAAAACGGATTTGGTTAATGCAGAATGGGCCTTTTTTAATGCATCAAGGCAATTAATGCAGGTGATGCTCGCTTCCCCTGACCCGATTTTTCGGGAAAGGGCTGTTGACATAAAGGATGTTTCAAGCAGGGTCTTGGATCATCTGCTTTCGGTAAAGCAAACCTCCTTGGCTGACCTGGATCATGATGTGATACTTGTTGCCCAGGATCTCATGCCTTCACAGGTGCTTACCATGAACCGGAAGCATGTCAAAGGAATAGTCATGGATATTGGGGGTGCAACTTCGCATACTGCCATTCTGGCAAGGGCCTTTAATATCCCTGCTGTTCTTGGTCTTTCAACTGCAACAAGCGAGATACTTGACGGCGATACTCTTGTACTGGATGCGAATATTGGGGAAGTTGTAATTAATCCGCCGCGGGATGAGCTCTCTAAATGGGAACATTTAGAGGTGGACTATTTACTAAAACTAAATGAAGACATGCAAACAAGAGATCTGCCTGCCGTAACAAAGGATGGACATAAGGTTTTACTCAAGGCAAATATTGGAATCCCCGAGGAAGCAGAATCGCTGCAGCGATATGGGGCAGAAGGGATAGGGCTTTTTCGCTCTGAATTTTTATTCCTTGATTCAGGTCAAGTAGCAGGGGAAGAGCAGCAATTAAAATCCTATAATAAGGTCCTCGCGGCAATGGGGAAGCTGCCTGTTACAATTCGCACCGCAGACATCGGCGGAGATAAAATTTTACCTGAGCTATTTTCTTCGAAGGAGATAAATCCTCTTCTTGGCTGGAGAGCAATAAGGCTCTCTCTTGCAATGCCGGAATTCTTTTTAGCTCAGCTAAAGGCAATACTCCGCTCAAGTGTTAACGGGAATGTGAAGATCATGTTCCCCCTTATTTCAGGTATTGAAGAGCTGGAAGAGGCCCTTGTCTTCCTTGAAGAGGCAAAGAACGAATGCCGCAGAATGAAACAGCCATTTGCAGAAAATATCGAAGTTGGCGTGATGATAGAAGTTCCTTCAGCAGCAATGACTGCAGATATTCTTGCACAGCGAGCCGACTTTTTTTCTATCGGGACAAATGATCTTCTGCAATATAGCCTCGCAGTTGACAGGGGAAACGAGAAGGTGAGTTATCTTGCACAATCAAGCCACCCGGGCATACTTCGCTTCCTAAAGTCTGCAATACAAGCAGCTCATGATAAGGGAATAAAGGCTGCAATGTGCGGAGAGATGGCAGGCGATCCTTCCATGACGGCATTACTGCTTGGGCTCGGACTTGATGAGTTTAGTATGGCTGCCTCTTCAATTCCAAGGGTAAAAAGGATTATTCGCAATGTTACTCTGGATGAATGCAGGAAACTTGCAGAAGAGTTATTAGGCGGTATTTCATATATTGGCAATGATGTCATTTTAAAGAAATGGATGACAGAAAAGTTCCCGAAAGAAAATGGATAATCGATTCCCCCTTATAGCTCTGGCAGGCCGGCCTAATGTTGGCAAGTCAACCCTCTTTAATAGAATCCTCAGGAAGAAGCGGGCAATTACTGACCCGACTCCCGGTGTTACAAGGGACCCCGTGATTGAGAATACGGTGATGCTTGGGAAGACTGTGAACCTCGTTGATACAGGAGGTTTTAAGCTCGAACGCAAGAAGGGAACCCCTGAGGGGGAAATTGATGGTCTTGTTGTCGAGAAGACACTTGAGATTCTTGAAAAAGCGGACATTATAGTTTTACTTTTTGAAGCAGGGGAACTCACCCTTGAAGATGAAGAGTTTATTGATTTACTCAGGCCGTATCAGGGAAAGTTGATTGCCGCAGTAAACAAAACCGAAGGAGGAAGGAGGGAGGCAGAGGCCTGGAATCTGCTTTCTTACGGCTTTGAAAAGGTTTACATGATTTCAGCGGAGCATGGTGATAATGTCGGAGATTTGCAAAGTGCGATCATCGAACGCCTTTCCGATTGGAAGGCTAAACCTGAATCTAATGAAAGGCTGACTGTCTCGGATTCCATCATTCGCATTGCTTTGCTGGGTAAGCCGAATACAGGAAAATCCACTTTGTCAAATCTCTTAACTTCATCGTCAGCCTCCATCGTAAGTAATATTCCGGGAACCACAAGGGATGTGGTCGAAGGAAGGTTCGTATGGAAGGATAAGGAGTTTGAAGTTCTGGATACTGCGGGGATTAGGAGGAAGGCGAAGGTTCACGAGAACATCGAGTACTATTCAGTAAATCGTGCGATAAAAACAATTGACAGTGCTGATATTGTTTTTTTGATAATCGATGCAGTAGAAGGCCTAACCGATCAGGATAAGAAAATTGCAGGTCTTGCGCATGACAGGGGCCGCGGCCTTATTATGGTTTTAAATAAATGGGATACAATGCCTGTAACTCCAAATGCATTTATTGCGGTAAAGGACAGGATACATTTTCTTTTTGGTCAAATGGAGTATGCTCCGATAGTCCCGTTATGCGCACTTAACGGAAACGGCCTTGATGAGCTTCTTAATACCTGTCTTCGCATGCACCGTCAATTAAACAGGCAGATAGAAACTTCCACCCTGAATGAGGCATTGCAAAGATGGCTTATAGAGAATCCTCCGCCTTCAGGCAAGCAGTCCCGTTTCAAACTCCGTTATGCTGTACAGGTAAAAGCAAATCCCGTAAAATTTGTTTTTTTTGCATCTCGCTCCCATGCAGTTTCGGAGACTTATATTGCATATCTTCGTAACCGTATACGCCGCGATCTTGGTTTCTCCCTTATTCCGGTTACAATTGAAATAAGGTCTTCATCAAAAGAGAGGAAGTAAAATGGCTGTTTATGGCCCCGGTGAAGTAGAACGACTATTGAAAGTAAAGGTACACGTTATACGCTATTGGGAGAAGGAAATCCCCCTTATTCAGCCGGTAAAGGACAGATACGGAAGAAGGGAATACTCAGATAGGGATCTTCAAATTCTCTATAGGCTTAAATATTTGCTATATGATAGACGCTTTACGATAGAAGGTGCAAAAACACAGCTTTACAGGGAGCTTGCAGGGGAAGACCAGGATCTGCGAGCGCAAATCTCCGCCCTTCGTTCAGAGCTTATGACCCTTTTTTTCATGGTGCATAAAAATGATGAGGAAACTCCTTGACGGAGCTTTTATCATTAATCGATAAAGTTTTCCCACTGCCTGCACGCTTTCGTGCGGGGCTTTCCTGTGATGTAAATGAGCTTTCCCGTCTATTGACTTCTGCACGATCTGAGCGCAGCAGCTCCTACCTTGGGAAGTCGGGCCTGCTATCAGCCTATCTCAGGTATTTTCTGCCATGGAATATATACCGCCTCTCCAAACTGCTCCCCTCCTTACCCCTGGACTTAAAGGAAGGGGACGCAATAAATGACCTTGGAGCAGGCCCCCTCACCTTCGCACTTTCCCTTTGGATAAGCAGGCCCGACCTCAGGGCCATCCCCCTTGAAATCCGCTGCCTTGATAAAACCCCTGCCGCCCTCGATGCAGGGAAAAAGCTCTTTGCCGCAATGACTTCTGAAACAACTTGCCCATGGAAAGTGAAAACAATCCGTGGAGAACTGTATGCCTCCGTGAAAAAGGCAGGTCTCTCTGTCGAGATTAGGGGGAAGCCTGCAAGTTTAACAGTAATTGGAAATGTCTATAATGAGTTTTTTTCAGGGATTTCTCCTCGAGACAGGGTCGGGTTTGCCCGGATGGCAGCCGGACAGGCAGGCCTGCTTTCTTCTCTTACAGCCGGCTCAGGGAAAATCCTTGTGGTGGAACCAGGGGTTCCCCGTTCGGGTGAGTTTATTTCCCTGCTGCGGGCCTCTCTAATAGAGGAGGGTAGGGCACCGATTGCACCGTGTACCCACCGCGGGCCATGTCCCCTTTCCGGCGGACATTCAAAGGGAAAGGCAAAATGGTGTCATTTTGCCTTTGACACTTCCGATGCGCCGAAGGATTTGCACAGACTTTCTGTAATGGCAAAACTCCCAAAGGAAAGAGCCGTGTTGAGTTTCCTGCTCGCAGGCCCCGCGGCGCAAGGCTCCACGGTGAGACCTGCGCCTGCTCCGGCGAGAGGCCCTGCGGCGCAAGGCTCCACGGTGAGACCTGCACCCGCGGCGCGCCTACAAGTCCGCATAATCTCCGACAGCTTTCCTGTGGGCAGGGACTTTGGCCGTTACGGTTGCTGCGAGAGGGGTCTTGTTCTTGTAGTGGGCAATAGGGAAAGTATCGAGTGCCTTTCTTCTGGTGTGCTTACGGAGGTGTCCCTTACAGGGAGGGTGGACGAAAGGAGCGGGGCCCTAATTGCTAAATAAAAACCTAATGGTATAATGAAGAGCAAGGAAGGAGGCAGTATGAAGGAAAAGCTAAACGCATTAATGGCTTTTTGTACGAAGCTTGGAGCGGACTATGCCGATATCAGGGTTAAGGATATTTGGATAGAAAACGTTCACGCAGAGGACGGAAAGGTTAAAACTTTAAGCTCAAGCCGCAGTTTTGGCTGCGGTATCCGTGTATATTCGGGAGGCTCTCTAGGCTTCGCTGCAACAAACGATCTAAACAATCTTGAAGAAACCGCGAAAAAGGCCTTTGAAATTGCCTGTGTGAGTAAGGAGCTTCAAAGCGAGAAAATTGAGCTGTCAAAAAAACCGGTTGTCGTTGACTCGTTTAAAACCCCTGTAAAAATCGACCCCGAGAAGATTCCCGCAGCAGAAAAAATCGAGCTGCTATTAAAGTGCGAGAAGATCATGCAAGCAGTTCCCGGAGTAAACAGGACAGCCTCAAGTATGAACTTCCGTAAAGAGGATGTCATATACTGTGACACTGACGGAAGCTATATCACACAGAGCTTCTGCCAAACCGGAGGCGGCATATCTGCAACGGCGATAGGCGGCGGCGATGCGCAGACAAGGAGCTATCCAAACAGTTTTAGGGGTAATTATTCTCGCGCCGGCTATGAGTATATTAATGAACTGAAATTGCTTGAGCATGCAGAGTCCTGTGCAAAGGAATGTGTGGAACTCCTAAATGCTCCCGACTGCCCCTCAGGCGTTTACGACTTGCTTATCAATCCCTCGCAGATGACCCTCCAGATTCACGAGAGTATAGGTCATCCCACCGAACTTGACAGGGTTTTCGGAAGTGAGGCTGCATTTGCAGGAGCCAGTTTTGTTAGCCCCGATGATTTAGACGGACGGCTTAAATACGGCTCAGAGCATGTTACGGTTGTAGCTGATGCAACCTGTGCGGGAGCTCTTGGCACTTACGGTTATGATGATGAGGGAGTTGCTGCAACGCGTACTGTTCTTATCGATAAGGGTATTTTCAAGAACTTTACCACATCAAGGGACTACGCATCAAAAGTAAAACAGGTATCAAACGGATGTTCCCTCGCAGACGGCTGGTTTAATCTGCCCATGGTTCGCATGACGAACATTAACCTGCTGCCGGGTAATTTTGAACTTGACGAATTAATTGCAGGTATCGAGGACGGGTTTATGCTTGACGTAAATAAGAGCTGGAGTATAGATGATAAACGCATCAACTTTCAGTTTGCCTGCGAAATTGCGTATGAGATCAAAAACGGAAAACTCACAGGAAAAATATTCAAGAACCCGATTTACAGCGGCGTAACCACCGAGTTCTGGAATAATTGCGATGGTGTTGCAAATGAAAAACACTGGAAGTTGTACGGTACACCCAACTGCGGTAAGGGTCAGCCCGGACAAGTGGCGCGAGTTGGTCATGGTTCTGCACCCACAAGGTTTAGAAAAGTGAAAGTAGGAGTAGCAGATGTTAAATAAAGAAAAAGCGCGGGAAATAACGCAAAAATTAATCTCGTATACGAAAAACCATGCCGATGTGGCAATGTATAACGCAGGGCAAAAGCTCACCCGTTTTGCGAATTCAGAAATTCATCAGAATGTGGAAATTGAGAATACTATTGTCTCACTTACTGTCAGTGCAGGGAAGAAGCAGGCATCATGCCAGTCTAATGTATTCGATGATGAAAGTCTAAAAAAGCTTGCCTCCGATGCGGATACAATGCTCGCGTTTGCACAAGACGGAGAGTTTGACCTTATCCCAACCGAAGTCCAAGACATTCCCGAAACAAAGAATGACTCAAGGCTTGCAGAAACTTACGATATTAAAGGCCGTACAGCAGCATTAAAACGCTGTGTTGCATCTCTTGACAAAGATTATACTACAGCAGGAGCCATCTCCCTTGACAGCCAAATGAATGTATTTGCAAGTTCTAGCGGAGCATTCTGTTACGGAATGTTTGACAGTGTAAGGTTTAGCGCAGTTGTAACACATAAGGACGAGGCAACCGGGTATGGTGCAGTACAGGCGAATAGCTTAGAGAACTGTACGATAGATAAGGCCTTCGGTATTGCCTACGATAAGGCCAAGGCAGCTATTAATCCTGAGTTTACAGACCTCGGTGCATATACCGTAATCCTCGAGCCTGCAGCAGTCGGGAACTTGCTTATGTTCCTCCTTATGAGTCTTAACGGAGCAAGGTATCAGAAGGGTTTGAGCTTCGCAAGCGGTAAGCTTGGTGAAAAATTATTCGGCGATAATTTTACAGTTAACGACGATGTGACCAATCCTGCAACCATGCAGCGCCTATTTGACGGGGAAGGAAACCGCAGACAGGCTATCACCCTAATAGAAAAAGGCGTTTTAAAGAATGTGCTTCACTGTGCAAGGACTGCCCAAAAGGCCGGCGTGAAACCTACGGGGCATGCAACGGGGGTGAGCGGTGATGGAGGCATGCCATTAAACGTTATAATGTCAGGCGGAGACAGTTCAATGCCCGAAATGATATCATCGCTTAAGAAAGGCATACTTGTAACTCATTTCCATTACTGCAACTTTGTGAATCCGAAGACAGCTCAGCTTACAGGTCTTACAAGGGATGGCACCTTCTTGATCGAAGACGGGAAAATTTCAAAGCCGCTTCGCAATATGCGCTTTACGGAAGGCCTTTTGAATGCCTTTTCGAATATTAAGGCTCTCTCAAAAGACCTTACAATAGTCCCGATGTTTACAGGTCCTGCCCTGCTGCCTTCGGTTATAATCGAAGACTTCCACTTTACTAGCGGGCAGAAGACATAATATCTTCAACCTCAGCGATACCTCTCGGTATACTTGCCGAGAGGTTTTCGCAGCCTGTTTCTGTAACAAGGCAATTATCCTCAAGGCGGAGACCTATCCCCCATTCCTCGTGGTAAATCCCGGCATCTACGCAGAAGACCATGCCCGGGGCAAGGGGGGTGGTCTGGTTTACAGCCACGACATCGTGGACATCGAAGCCAATATGGTGAGCGCCGCCGTGCCAGATATAAGTCCCAACTTCCTCAAACGATTTACAAATGCCAAGCTCCTTTAAACGCTCGAAGCAGAATTTCTTGATCGTCGCATCAACTTCACCCATCGGAAGACCGGGCTTTATAATCGTATAAGCATGGTTGCAGGCATCGTTAGCCGCATTGTAGATAAGTTTCTGCTTCTCGGTGAAGCGGCCGTTACAGGGCCATGCTCGTGAAACATCCGTCACACAGTGGCTGCGCCTTGCGCCAACGTCATTAAGTACCATGTCGCCGTCAAGGGCCTGACCCGTATAGGCATCATAATGAATCAGGAAGATGTTTTTTCCTGCGCAGATTATTGGCCCCGAGGATGGGGTCAGGATGCCCCGATTCATCAGGGTAGAGTCGTAAATTGCCTTATACTGATACTCGTACATGCCGGGCTTCGATGCGCGCATCATTGCGAGGATACCCTCCCGCGTGTCCTCGGTGGCTTCGCGCAGGGCCTCGATTTCACAGGGCTTTTTTATGAGCCGCAGGGCCTTCATGTGGGGAATCAGGTCTTTGATGACCACATGGGGGAAGCGCTCGCGGATATAGCGGACAAAGCGGTATTCGGGGCCGTCATTTTCATCAGCTGTATACTTAAATAGAGGCAGGTATACAGTGTGATAATTCCCCGACATTATTGCCCTATTAAAGCGCATATCGAAGTCCTTTGTGTGGAGAATGTCCTTTATCCCTGAAATATCCGTTGCCTCATTTGCCTTTACCCTTGTACCCTGCCACCTTTCAATCATTGAGTCAGGCGGGGGGATAAAGAGGGTCTCATTAAGGCTGTCTCCTGCTGCAAGCATAAGAGTGCTGTCAGTCTGCTCCACTCCTGTAAGATATAGAAAGTTCCTTTCGGTAAAATAGGGGTAATACTGATCGTTTGTTTTCCTTGGAGCCTTTCCGCTGAAGGTAAGGGCAATGGAGCCCTTTTCCAGCCGATTATACAGGGCCTGCCTATTTTCCGAAAAGAATGTGCTGTCCATCGAATTATTCATCGTACCCTCCTAGAGTTTTTTGAAATTTATTGTATCATATATATTATGAATAGTACAAAGCTTCCATTAGTTCTGCTGATAGCTCTCCTATTGTTTTCCTGCAATAGGAGTACAGGTCAAAGTAATGCCCCTCCTGATCTCTCCGATACTATTGACCGTCATGCCAGGGAAGCTTTTGTGGAAGATTATTGGCGGTTTATTTTTGAGCAGGCAGGCTTACCTGACAGGTTTGCAAGGAGTATAATTATTTCAGTTTTGGATAGCCCTGAGTTTGTTATGGAACTTCTTGGTATTTTGGAGGGAGACCCCTATTTATATCTGCTTGTTGATAAGCAAAATCCTCTGCCAATGGATTATGAACCGGATGATCTTATTGCCCTTACTGCCGGCGGATCATTCCGTATCACCCGCAATGACCTGACCCTGCGCACGATCCCTGCCCGCTCTCTTGAGGAGATGGCCCGGGCAGCAAGGGCAGACGGGGTCGTTCTGACTGTCGGCTCGGCTTATCGTTCAGGGCCAAGGCAAGCGGAGATCTATGACTGGAATGTAAGAACTTACGGGCAGGAAGCTGCAGACCGTCATTCGGCCAGGCCCGGGATGAGCCAGCACCAGCTTGGCCTTGTTGTAGACTTCTCTCCCATAGAGGATAGCTTTGCCCAAACGCCTGCCTCCGCCTGGCTTGTCGAAAATGCAAGCCGCTTCGGCTGGTCTCTTTCTTATCCGGATGGTTATGAGCATGTTACCGGTTATCGCTGGGAGAGCTGGCATTATAGGTATATGGGCAGGGATATCACCTCTTTTATTGATAATTATTTTGATGGTATTCAGCAATACGCTTTGCAATTTATTCAGGTATGGCAGCAGCAATGAGGGTATCAACCAGGGATCGCCTTGAATATCTTGACAGGATAAAACCCTATAATGAAGTGATACAGTTGCTGCTAAACCATGAAGCTGATCTTTTGAGTGAGATTAAAGAGGATAGTATAATGAGCGGGCATCTTCGCCTCGCCCTTGTTGAAGATATGATTACCCTGTCCACCCATTATATTTTGCTGAGTAATGTGTCTCTTGCAATGATAAAACAAAGAAATGAGAATGCATTAAATGATGCTAGGAAGTCTTATATAAGAGCCATTATATATATGGAAGAACTTGTTAGTCCCATGGTTGATGTGCCTTATTCAGAGTATGAGGGGAAACTGGCTGAGATTGCCGATGTGAATGCCATTAGGCGCTATCTGATCGCAAGGAAGCTGGGGCTTACCTTGGAGCTTTTGCAGAATGCCTGCGGCATTAATACAAAATGGAAATGGGCCTTTGTGGAACTTGAGGGCCGTTATGCGGCAGTGGCGAAGAATATCCTTGACTTAAAGAACGCATCTGCAAATAGGGATCCGCGCTCCCCTGATTATGAACCAAGCATTCTTCATTTAAGGTTGATAAAAAAACTTCTTAATAAAACTGCATCTCGCTACCGAGACAGATTTGAATTATCAACAAAAAACCCGGATGATCTAAAAGAGGCCCTGCGCTTTCTTGGCTCCCTGCGCAGGATTCATATTGTTCTTAGTGAGCCGAAAGAAGCTGATGCCATAAAGAAAAAGTTTGATTCCATGTCGTTAAAATTGGATGCAGTAGTAAGGAAAAAGAAGGAAGAATCAAAAACTTAAGTTTATCCCCCTTTTCGATTCTCGGGATATATCATAGAATGACTTGAATATAGGGGGAGATATGGCACACTGTATTGTGAGCGAGGCTGAAGCTATTCTGGATAAGGAATTTCCTGTTTTGGATAAAGGTTTTATCAGGCTTGTGGATTATATGGGAAGTGATGAGAGGGTCGTTCAGTCCGCAAGGGTTTCTTATGGTGAGGGGACAAAGAGCTATAGGGAGGATGCAGGGTTAATTGATTACCTCCTGCGAAATTCTCATACAAGCCCCTTTGAACAGGTGGTGCTTACCTTTCATGTAAAGCTTCCAATTTTTGTCGCCCGCCAGTGGGTCCGCCATCGAACTGCAAGGCTTAACGAAATTTCAGGCCGCTACTCTGTTATGGCAAGTGAGTTCTATGTACCTGCGCTTGAGGACGTGTCTTTGCAGAGTACTGATAATAAGCAGGGCCGCTCAGATGAAGCCATGGATGCAGGGGAGGCAGAAAAAATCCGACTTGCTTTCGAGGAAGGTCAGAAGCAGGCCTATGATGAATACACAGGGTTTGTGGAGGCAGGAATTGCAAGGGAGCTTGCTCGCATAAACCTGCCCCTCTCCCTTTATACCGAATGGTATTGGCAAATTGATTTACACAATCTCTTTCACTTTTTAAGACTTAGAATGGATGCCCATGCTCAAAAGGAAATTCGCCTTTACTCTGAAGTAATGCTGGAGATAACAAAAAAGGTTGCCCCGCGTTGCTGTGAGTCTTTTGAAAGGCATGTTCTTGGGGGAGTGCGTTTCTCAGGCGAAGAGCTGGCGGAGATTAGGAGGCGCCTCGGTGGTGCGGCCGGCGGTGGCGGTGGTACGGGTGGGCTTTCGGGGAAAGCTTTAGAGCGCTTTGAGGAAAAGTTAAAGCAGGGAAGGCAGCTTTAATTGGACTTTACTATAGAAGAGATGTCATTGAATGCCTGGCCGTCTTTAAAGACGGTCCTTTACGATGGCTGGGTTTTAAGATTCTCGAATGGTTATACGAATAGGGCCAACTCTGTTAATCCCATATACCCGGGTAAGATTAATCTTGAAGAAAAGTTAAGATACTGTGAGGAAATTTACTCGCGATATGACCAGACTCCCATTTTTAAGATTGTAGGTATTTCAAATGATAAGCCCTGCAATGAGCAGGAAGCTATAAACGAAAAATTAATTAACTTGAATTATGTGTTATATGATGAAACTTCGATTCGTATTTGTGATAACCTTGAGCAGTCTAATGCTTGCATGGAAGGAATAATTGTTAAAAGTGATTTTTATGATAATTGGAAAAATAGTGTTATAGTGCATAACAAAATACAGGAAAGGCATTGGCCGACATTTAAAGCGATGCTTGATAAAATTCCGGTTGAGAAAATTGTTGTAAGCAAGGAAGTAGACGGGCAAATAATAGGCTGTGGATTTGGTGCAATAGAGAATGGCTATGTCGGTGTATTTGACATGATTGTAAAGGAAGAGTTTAGAGGCAAGAGCTATGGAAGGCAGATCATACAGGCGATCCTCTCTGAAGCATTTAAGAAGGGAATCAGAAAAAGTTACTTGCAGGTTGTCATAAAAAATTCACCTGCGATAAAACTTTACGATAAAATGGGCTATAGAGAAGTTTATAGATACTGGTATAGAAAAAAGGCATGATCAAAAGGCGAGGTATTAAATGAAGAAACCGATATTGGTGGTTCTTGCTGCAGGTATGGGAAGCCGCTATGGCGGAGTCAAACAGATGGAAGCATTCGGAAAACACGGGGAAATGCTTTTGGATTATTCAGTATTCGATGCCCTTAGAGGCGGTTTTGGTAAAATTGTCTTTGTTATCCGAGGCGATCTTGAAAAGGACTTCAGGGAGACAGTGCTTGCCCGTATGGAAGGTAAGGTTAATTACGAGCTTGCCTTCCAAGGATTAGATAGTTTTATACCGCCTGCTATTCTTGAGCATGTAAAAGAAACCGGCAGGACAAAGCCTTGGGGAACAGCCCATGCCCTAATTTGTGCGGCAGATAAGGTCGATGCACCTTTTGCTGTTATAAATGCAGACGACTTTTATGGAAGGGAAGCTCTCTCTGTAATGGGTGAGTTTCTTTCAAACCCCGGTCTTAAGGAAGGTGCAATGGTGCCTTATAAGCTTGAGCCGACTTTAAGTGATACAGGCACTGTTTCAAGAGGTGTTTGTGAAATAGCGGGAGATTATCTTGTTTCGATTGAAGAGCTTAAGGCAATTGAAAAGAAGGACGGTGTAATTTTTAATACAGGTCCCGATGGCATAAAGCGAGAGCTAGAACCGAATTGCCCTGTCTCAATGAATTTCTTCGGGTTTCCTTCCGAAATTATGCAGAAGTTTATTCAGCACTTCGAAGAGTTTATTGCAAGCCAAGGTATGGAACATAATGCCGAATATTATCTTCCCAAGGCATCGGATTTGTTTATAAAGACCGGTTTCATAAAGATGCGTGTGCTTAAGGCAAATTCAAGGTGGTTTGGTATAACATATAAAGAGGACAGGGAACTTGCAGTTAAGAGCCTTACTTCCCTGACTTCAAGTGGTGTCTACCCCGAGCAGCTTTGGAAATAGCGAAGGCCTAGATTTTTCTTATTGAATCCACTTCCACTTCAACCCTGTTCCGGTTGCGCTCAATTTCCCCTGAGATTTCTACAATGTCATTTTCGTCGATTGAAAGAGTGCCCCATATCCGTCTTTTTATTTCGACGGTTATCGTTCCTGTATCATCTGCGAATAGATATCTTTCGTTTCCTAAAAATCTTAGCACTCTACCTCTTAGAATAACAGGAGCGTCATCTCTAAGATTTAGAGCCTCCGCAACTGTTATAGGTCCGACTGAAGGTCCTCTAAAACCGCCCTGCTGTGCGCTTAAAGATAAAGTGATAAGTGCAAATAGAACAGGAATTAAAAATAATTTTGTCTTTGTCATATACGACTCCTATAATACAAGTTATATAATTTACTCTTACAATTTTCTTATGCGATCTACCTCAACTTCGATCCTGTTCCTATCCCTGTCGATTTCCCCGAATATTTCTACAAGGTCATCAGGGCCCACTGTAAGCGAACCCCATACCCGTCTTTCTATCTCTACGGTTATTGACCCTGTGCTGTCGGTGAATGTATACCTTTCATTACCCAGAAACTTGGTAATTCTCCCCTGCATTATTACAGGGGTATCATCGGGAAGATTCAAGGCTTGGGCAACGGTCGTGATGTTTGCATTTGGACCTGTAAAACCACCACGATTACCTTCTGTAAAATGAAGATCGTCACAGCCGGAAAATGATAAAATCATAATAATGCACACGATTAAAAACCGCTTTTTCATAAACAACTCCTGATTCCATAATCTATGCCCTGGAAAGGCCTTCGTCAATTGACGCTTATAAGGTTTTTTGTTTTGAGTGTGCTTTCTTACATTGAATTTATCAATTTCTTAAGCTAAAATGAAATTTCCTTGGAGTTAAATTGAAGCCATTTAATAAAGCTATTTTTTCTGTTTTTATAGTTCCTCTCCTTATTATCACTGTCTTTGTTTTGGCCTATAGCTACTTGAATAAAAGGCTGACAAGAAACAGCGTAGAGATTGTGAGGCCGGAAGAGGGTATTTTCAACCGCAGTCCGGTAGCTTTACCGGAAGGGATTGAGATAATCACGGAAGAAGAGTTTTTAAGGCTAATGGAAGAAGAGGCTGAAGATTTAACCGACGAGGAAATGAGACAGGCCATTGAGATGGATTTCATCGGCAATAATGTACAGGACGAATTTATTTCGGGCAATATGTTAGATATTCTTGCGGCCCTCATGCACAATGATTTTATATACGAGAGGGAGGAAATTTCCGATAGGATTATCAATATTCTGTTTCTTGGTGACGATGCACGTCTTCATCAAAACCGCGGACGATCTGATACTATCATATTGATTTCTTATAACCGTGATACTAAAGTTATCAACCTTACTTCATTTATGCGTGACACTCTCGTTCCAATCAGCCTTACAAGTACTTACTGGAACCGCATCAACACAATGTATGCAATAGGCGGCCCCGGCAGAACCATCAATTTAATTAACAATCTTTTTTCGTTGGACATTCAACGATATGCAGTCGTCAGGTTTACCGGGGTATTTGCACTCGTAGATGCATTGGGTGGCCTTGAAATGTATCTTAGGGCCGATGAGGCCATAGTGCTCAATAGAATCTTTCCTGAATTTGATCAGGTCTCTGAAGGCGTTAATTTATTGAATGGGCGGCAAGTCCTTGCATACTCTCGCATGAGGGTTATCGATCATGACCTGGCTCGAACTCAAAGACAGAGGAATGTCTTAAGAAGCATTTTAAACAAAATCTTGGACACAAACAATATCGGCGATATTTTGGCCATAGCGACCTTCGCCCTGGGTCGACTCCAGACTAATGTCTCACTTGATGAAATTATCGCTATAGGCTTTGAACTTTTTTCAGGCAGCAGGCCTATTGTGGAGGAGTTGCGAATACCAATTGACGGGAGTTTCCTTCCCGCTCGGTATAATGGTGCCAATATTTTTGTAATTGATTTTGAAGAAAATATCATAGCCTTGCATGAATCAATTTATGGCAATGCTGCCGGCGTATGGATTCCAGAGTTCACATTGCCCGGTATAGTTCAATTTGACAATGAGCCTGCAGTGGAAGTTGAACATGACCGGGTGAATGAAGCCGTTATTGATGTATTTTAGCTACCAATGGAGATATTGGACATTTTAGCTTTTTATGACAAATATAGTATTTATGACGATTATTCCATTGCTATTGAAATATTTCTTTTAAGTATATAATAACCGAGTTATGATGAAAAAAATCGTCTTTTACACTAATCAGTTCTTCGGTCAGATTGGCGGTGAAGAGGCTGCCGGCTTACCGCCGCAGGTTAAAACAGGGCCTGTGGGCAGTGCAAGGGCCTTCTGTGAGCTTTTGGAATCCTCTGAAATTATCGCAACCATTATCTGCGGGGATAATTACTACGCTGAAAACATGGAAAAGTCCCGCGAGTTTATCGTTGCAGAAATCGAAAGACTAAAACCTGACATGCTTATCGCAGGGCCTGCTTTCAATGCGGGCAGGTTTGGTATTGCCTGTGGTGATATTTGCGCCACTATAGGAGAGCGGTTCGGTATACCAACTGTGACGGGTATGTATCATGAAAATCCGGCTGTGGAATTATACAAGGCAGGCACCATCATTGTTGAAACTAAAAATTCTGCCCAAGGCATGAAGGATGCAGCGGCTTATATGGCGCGTATTGCAAATAAGCTAAATTCCGGCGAAGCATTAGACGATCCGGAAACCGAAGGTTATATACCGAGCGGTATACGAATAAATATCTTCAGCGATAAAACCGCTGCTGTTAGAGCTGTTGATATGCTCATTGCAAAGCTAAAAGGTGAGCCCTATCAAACCGAAATCCCCCTGCCTGTATACGATACTGTCACACCTGCGCCCGGTGTTAAAGATTTAAAAACCGCAAAAGTAGCGCTTTTAACTTCAGGGGGTATAGTCCCCAAAGGAAATCCCGATAGGCTACCCGCGGCCACTGCGAAGTTTTTCAAACAGTACAGCATCAAAGAAATTGATGCACTTACCACAGGGGACTTCATCTCGGTGCATGCGGGCTACGACCCGGTTTATGCCAACGAAAATCCTAACCGTGTTGCACCTGTTGATCTTATGAAAAGAATCACGACCCAAGGCCGCATTGCGGAACTATACGAATACCTTACCGTAACAACAGGAAACTCCACCTCAGTCTCTGATGCAACACGCATGGGGCGCGAGATTGCCGAGTTGCTCAAACAGGCAGGAATACAGGCTGCAATTCTAACAAGCACCTGAGGCACCTGTACACGTTGCGGTGCAACGATTGTAAAAGAAATCGAAAGAATTGGTATCCCTGCTGTGCACATTTGTACTATCACTCCCATATCAAAGAAGGTTGGAGCTATAAGGATCGTAGATGCGGTGGCAATACCATACCCCATTGGTAATCCTGAGCTGTCAAAAGAGAAGGAAGATGAGCTTAGGGTTAGTATTATTGATAAAGCATTTGAGCTGCTTCAAATTAATTATTAGGAGGATCACTTGTGTTTGGAACTTCGTGAAATAAAAATTAATAATATTGAATTTGGCGATACAACTAAAGTAAAAGATAATGTGCTATATATTGCTCCTGATGAATTAAAAGAGCTTTTATTATCGGACCCTCGAATCGCAGATGTAAAAATCGATATTGCAAGGCCCGGGGAATCGGTGAGGATAGTCCCGGTGAAAGATGTTATCGAGCCGAGGGCGAAGCTCAAAGGCGGGGAGGCATTCCCCGGAGTGACCGGGGAATGCCGTTCCGGTAAGGAAGGTTTGAGTATTACGTACAGGCTCTCGGGTGCCGCTGTGGTTACAACCGGCCCCATAGTGGGGTTTCAGGAGGGTATAATCGATATGAGCGGCCCTCTTACAGAGTACACGCCTTTTTCACGGTTGAATAATGTGGTCATTCAAATCGAAAGAGCTCCCGGGCTTGACCCTTATGAGCACGAGGAAACTGTGCGAGTTGGCGGCATTAAGGCGGCGCATTTTATTGCGAAGAAGGCCATGGAGTCCGACAGCGTTGAGCCTTGCGAAGTGCATCATTATGAATGGATGAGCTTAACAGAGAAGGCTCGTATGTATCCCGGATTGCCTAAAGTCGTTTACGTTTATCAATGCATGAGCCAGGGCCTGCTCCATGACACTTACATTTTTGGCAAGGATTCCAAGAAGATGATGCCCACCCTTATATCACCTCTTTCAGTATTTGACGGGGCCATTGTCAGCGGCAACTGTGTGTCTCCGGGGTCAAAGTCCACGACCTATCATCATCAAAATAATGCTGTTATAAAAGAACTTTTTAAGCGTAATGGGAAGGAGCTTAATTTCATCGGCGTTATCATTTGTCCTCTTATGACTACCTTAAGCGACAAATACAGAAACAGCGCGCATGTTGCCCACCTTGCAGAAATGCTTGGCGCAGAGGGGGCGGTTCAATCGCAGGAAGGCTTCGGTAATCCTACAACGGATTTGATGATGATCTGCGAGGCGCTTGAGAAAAAGGGAATTCGCACAGTACTTATCAGCAATGAAGATGCAGGAGTTGACGGGAAGAGTGAGCCCCTGCCGGATGGCTGTGAAAGCGCAGATGCGATTATCTCGACAGGTAACAGCAACGCGACGATTGACCTTCCGCCAATGGATAGGGTGATAGGGAAACTGTCAGATATAGAGCGTGTCACCGGCGGTTTTGCCAGAAGTATTAAAGAAGACGGCTCTCTGATTATCGAAATTCACGGAATCATGGGCAGCCATAATCTTCTTGGGATGACAAAACTCCGCGCAGTCTCCCGGTAACCAACGTCTTTGACGTTGACAAAAATGCGAAAATTGTATATTATCTTAAGATCGGTTATACAAATCAAGGGGTTGGTCTATGGAAACAGCAAAGGCATTGGGTCCTGTTAGGCATCTGCCAAATATTTTATCCGGTTTTCGCATTGCAGGGGCATTGGCTCTTCCATTTTTAATTCGGAATAACTGGGAAAGGACTATCAACTTACCTTTTATTAGCAGGAGTTTCCCAAATGTGCCTGTGGTCTGGCTTATCTTTTATTTGTTGATATTGAGTACCGATAAGCTCGATGGAACCATTGCGCGCAAGTTAAAGGCTGAAAGCGCATTGGGCGCTGCTCTGGATTCTATTGCCGATGTACTGGTCCTGGCCATCGGGGCCACCCTTTGCTTTACCCACTTTGTCCGTGACAGCTTAGAAGACTGGCGGTTCAAGTTTTATATCGGAATTATGCTCTATGCAGTCTTTAATAGACTTATAGTTTTTCTGCTTGCCCATATCTACCACGGCAAGGCAAACGCAACTCATTCATATTTTCAGAAAGGCTTTGCCATCAGTTGTTATATTGCCATATTTTTCTGGGCCTTCCTGCGTACAATTCCCGCATGGTCAATTTATGCACTGATTGCACTCAGTATTTATGCAACAATTGATGAGGGGGTTTACTGTGCCCGTGTTAAAAATTACGATATAAACTTTAAAGGGCATGGATTCGAGAAATACGAGAAGCGTATTTCATAACGTATCTTATAATCGATCCTTCCCGAGCTTAAACGAAACAAGACATCCCGATAAAAAGGTCGCGACTCCGATAACCAAGATTACCGGCGTAATACCGCTTGCATAGAGTATGGGCTGTCCGAATAAATTGAAAACCGAACCAAGAAGAAGGCCAAGAACCACAAGAAAAACTTCTCTCCTATGATTCTTAAACATTCTTTCAATTATATTTGCCATGAAAACGATTCCGATTATTGTCCCTATACCGAGCGGTATAATAACTTTTATTATGTTTATCATAAGGGTAATGTTTGATAAATCCAACAGCAAGAATCTTATGGATGATATTGAATAAATAGCAAGGTGATAGACACCTAAAAGCAATAGTACAACAGAGCCGCTAAAACCGGGAACTACCAATGCAGATGCTGCAAGAATTCCGGCTATGAACAAGAAAACCATATAGGGAAAGCTTATGTTGCTAAAAACTTCCGAAACTTCTCTTGGTGCAGAGCCTCCCGTATTGAGGAATGTAGTTCCGGAAAGTATTATGAAAGGAATTACGATAAACAAGAAGTCTTTAATATCAAGTTTCTTTCTATCCCCTTTGACCATTGAATAAACACGCGGAATAATTCCTGCGATAAGCCCGATAAAAAACATCATGGTTGGAAATGAGTACGATGTCAGAAGAAAGTCAATTATCGAGCTAAAAAGTAGCATTCCAATTACAATACCAATAGCAAGCGGCAAAAGGAATTTTAAGCTTTTTCGTATGTCTTTAAAAAAATTGTTTATGCTTTCAATTAAATCGAAGTAAAACCCTAAGATTAATGCGATGGTTCCGACACTCACCCCGGGTATCACTTGCGTTATGCCAAAGACAAGGCCGTTGATGAAGTTCTTGAAAATTTTCGGCATTAGATCACTTTTTCCAGTTCTAATAATGCACGTTTCTTCTCAATGCCCCCTGCGTATCCTGTAAGACTCCCGTCAGAGCCAAGTACACGGTGGCAGGGGATAATCAGCGAAATAGGGTTGTGCCCGACTGCTCCTCCAACTGCCTGGGCCGATGCCTTCTTCCCGCTAGAGATAAGTTTTGAAGTCATTGCCCCATAACTCGAAGTTTCCCCGTAAGGAATCTCGGAAATGAGCTTCCACACCGCCTGTTGAAAATCTGTACCGCAAAGGCATAGGGGAATCTTCACCTTAGGCTGCTTCCCTGCGAAATAGTCTTCCAGCCAGGATTTAAGTGCACTAAAAACCGGATAGCTCGGCTCCTCCTGCCAACCTGCCGTATTCTCAGGGAAATACTTCTGCCCGATGAACCATAGCCCGCAGAGTTTATCATCACAGGCACTAGCCTGTATTTTACCAAGTGGGGTGTCTAATTTTAAGGTAAATATTCTGTTCAAAATCGAAAACCTCCTGCTTTCACGCTCGCCTCGCTTTCCCGTTGATCTCCGGGTCTCATGTTTGGGATTATAGTATTATTTCGCAAGTATGCACACTACCTGTAGAGCACCGGCTCTGCCATGATGCCATGCAAATCAGGTGCCTGACACCCTCTATTAACTCACGACCCTCCCTTTTCACCCCTTTGTAATTCTACAAAAAATGGTATAAAATAGTTATAAATAGTGCAATATTATGTACAGGAGGCTATAATGCTTGTAGTGAACGGTATATATAATGGGTCAGTGGTCATTTTAGAAAAAAATCCACCAATTAAAGAATGTAAAGTAGTTGTGAATTTCCCTGATGTTTCTACGATTGAACAGAAACAAAAGAACGACCTAAAACAGATTCTGAAATACAGGGGGCAGGATATTTGGGAAGGCGATATCGAAGAAATGAGAAGCCCCAGATGAAATCCATACTTGTAGATACCACTATTTGGGTAGATTTTTTCCGTTATAAAGAAAAATCAAAACAAGCGGATATACTACAAGAATTAATTGAGGATGATGAAATTGATATTTGCATTTGCCCTATTATTTACCAAGAAGTTTTACAAGGTATTAAGGAAGATAATGAATTCAATGAAGTAAAAAATATTTTACAAAACGCTACAATGATAAATACACCTATAATGATTGTTGCAGAACATGCAATTGATTTATACCGAAGCCTAAGGAAAAAGGGGAAAACCATACGCAAACCGTATGACTGCTTAATAGCTTCTTATGCCATACTTGAAGATATTTTTCTTTTACATAATGACTCAGATTTTAGCCAAATGGAGAACAATAGTAAATTGAAAATATACTCTTATTAGAATGCATACTTGTGAAAAAAGCTTGGAAAATAATATAACCTCATCGCCAATTTCTCCATTAATTCAATACTATTCTAAAAATATATTTTTTTAATTTAACTCCTAAGGTAATCTAATATCAACGTACGGTTATATCGTTAACAAACTGGTTTGTTGAAAAGAAATTGTCGAAATTGCTTGTTGTGAGCAATGTGCCTCCTATTCGCACATTTTCAAATAATATACCACTGTGTCCATTTTCAGTGTCTTTGCCTAAAATTCTGCTTCTGCCGAGCTGTGAACTCTCAGTTGTAATATTAATGAATTGAATATTATTGCTGCTGCCTAATGCAGGGCTATTGCGATCACCGCCCCAGGGATAATAGCGGTTCTCAAGTTGTATTAATCTGGTGACAGGTCCTTCAATACGGATATCCTTGAAAATATAGTTCTTAATTCCCATCCCGGCACTGCTTGCGTCTCCATCCAAAATACTGCGGAAAATGGAAGCAGCGGATTTATCATCCGGATAATCCCAATTTGGATCCCAACTATAATCCCAATACATTTTGACATCAATATTCTCTACCCTTGAATAGAAATTATGATTCAGTGAACCGGGCCAATAACTCAATTGAAAAACACCTGTATTCGAAGAGCCTACAAAACAATTCCGTATAGTAATATTCCCAAACCTATTTTCCCTGGGAAAAAATATATCGTCCCCTATGAAAGCAAAGCACTCCTCTATAAGACCTTGGCGTGTTACCCTATCAGGCATTACATAGAAACCATCTGTTTCGTACCGCCAAGGTGAAATTAATTTAATATTACGCATTAAATTCATTCCGCCAAATGTGGAATAACCGGGCGTATTTGCTATTGTAATGCCTTCCAAATGATTGCCGGTGTTTTGTGAGCCATAATCACCTAATATCATAAAATAAGTTTGCGCTGTTTCCCATTCCATTGCCGACAAGTTTAGGTTCTGCCAAATTTCCCCGGATAGCACTCCGGGTCCAATTATCTTGATATTGTTTAGTCCGCGAATATCAATATTGCCTTTCAGCCAAGCCCCGCCGTCCAAATAAACTGTTTGGCCGCCTCGCGGTCTGTATAGATGACCAATCTCATGAACTCCGGGTCCGAAGTATACGGCATTTTGAGGAATTCTTGGTTTAGGTGGGTCTGCAAAAATAAACAAGGGGTTTGCGTCATCATTGTTGATTGTTATCCAAACTTTGTCGAGTTGTGAAAGTTGAAGTGAAGCTATACCATTGGTAATAGATACAGGAAAATTCCTTGATTTTGGGCTAATCTGCACTGAATTAATATTGTTACGCAAACCCCTAATACGTATTTGTGTATCAACTGTAGTTCCAAAGGTTAAAAAAGAGATGCTTGTGTTACTCTCCCAATGCCAAATCGTATGGCTGGTACGCGATACATGGTAAGTGTATGCATTTACCCACTCTTTGCCATCCCATATCTCTACAGAGTATAAAGGCGAGCGGTATAACTCAGTGCCGGGTCCCGGGTATATCTCCAGAACATCACCAATTTCAGGTTCCGGTTGTGCTCCGGCACAAGCTGTAAAGGCAGAAAGAAACAAAACCACCATCATAATAATAAAAAAGTACTTCTTCACGCTCGCCTCGCTTTCCCGCTTATCTCATCAATATGAACCCTATAAACCATCGTTTTCTCAATCATCCCCCCGACATATTCATCAAATGCACTCATATGATCAGGGGTAAAGCGCTCGCTTATCAGCCTTAGTGCGCGTAACTTCTCTTCCCTGTCTGTGACCTCTGTGGCAGTGCCGTTTATCACAGCCGACTCATAAAAAAGAGAGAAATCTCCGGGGTAAGGTTTTACCTCCCCCACACAGGAGATGCAGACACGGTTTGAATGGTTCAGGTTATCAACCTTATGTCCCTCATAAGCGCAGTGGAAGTAGAGGTGATCTCCATCACGGGCAATGGAAAGGGGTATACAATAGGGGCTCCCGTCGGGATTTATTGTAGCCATTATTGAAAATGCGCACTTATCCACGACTGCAAGGGCCTCATCTCGAGGTATTTCCCTGTCTTTTCTTCGCATAGGTTTCATAATTTTATATTAGCATAATAAGGCACCTTGCACAGTAGACCAAAACTCTGTATTATGAACAGTGAAATTACAAACCATTCCAGGAGGAATTTTAATGAGAAAACTCGTATTTTGTCTTGTGTTGTGCGGTATAATTGCCGTTTCAGCTTTTGCGGGCGGGGGCAGGCAGGCCACCCCCGGCGCAGCCGACAGACCCACGGTCATGCTCTTGACCGATGCCACAGGTATTGATGACAGGTCCTTTAACGCCGCCGCTTGGCGCGGGATCCTCGAATTCTACGGCGACACTTGGGCAAACCAGAGGGGAAGGGGCACCTATTATCAGGTCGTTACCGCTCAGACCCAGGACATGTATATCCCCAACCTGCGTCAGGCAACTGATGAAGCCCACGACTTAATCGTCACAACCGGCTTCACCTGGGCCGATGCTCTTGGGACAGTAGCTGCACAGAATCCGCGTCAGAACTATATGATCGTAGACGTTGACTGGGTAGTCCACCCGAACGTAATGCAGGCAACCTTTGCAGAGCATGAAGGCTCCTTCCTTGTGGGAGTTGCCGCTGCCCTTAAGGCCCAGGCTGATGGTATTGCCAACCCCCGCTTCGGCTTTATCGGTGGGGTGCCCGGCTCGGTTATCACGAGGTTCCACGTAGGCTATGTCCAGGGAGTCCTCGCAGTCCTACCGAATGCCCAATTCGTTGACTATTACGCGAACGACTGGGGAAGACCTGACCTTGCAAGGGCCCAGGCAATGAACTGGTATGATGCAGGTGTCTATGCCATATTCTCGGCAGCAGGCGGAACCGGAAATGGTACCATCGCCCAGGCAAGAGAATATCGTCTTGCAGGCAGGAATGTATGGGCCATCGGGGTAGATTCTGATCAGCATGAAGAAGGGATTTACTCAGGCACAAATTCTGCGGTTCTCACCTCAATGCTAAAGCGTGTAGAAGCCAGCGTGCTCTATGCCCTAAGGGCTCTTGAAAGTAATAATTTCTCCGGCAGGCATATCACCTTTGGTCTTGCAGATGAAGGCGTAGGTTTTGCAACAACCAACTCGGCACTGACCCCTGCTATCGTCACTCAGGTGAATCAGTATAGGGACAGGATTATTTCCGGCCAGATTAGGGTTGCCCCCACTTATGCACAGGCAAGACAATTGCCGGGCTTCCCACAGAATCTTCAGGCAAGAGATGATTAATTGTGAGCAATTAAAAATGCATAGCTCGTGATTTTCAAAGCGCCCTTTTGCCCCATCGAGGGCTTGGGCGCTTTTTTAATGGAGTTCTTATGTCAAAAACTGCAATAGAGATGCTGGAAATCACCAAGGTTTTCCCGGGCATCATCGCCAATGACAAGGTTAATTTACTTGTTGAAGAAGGCGAAATACACGCACTTTTGGGTGAAAACGGTGCAGGTAAATCAACACTTATGTCCATCCTCTTCGGTCTCTACGAGGCTGATGGGGGGATCATCAAGATCCATGGAAAAGAAGTGAAGATAAATAATCCGAATGATGCCACAGCCTTGAAGATAGGAATGGTTCATCAGCATTTTAAATTGGTACACAGCTTTACAGTAACCGAGAACATCGTACTTGGTCTTGAGCCTTCTAAAAATCTTGGCAATCTTGATCTAAAGATAGCCGAAAAAAGGGTTGCAGAGCTTTCTGCCACCTACGGGCTTAGTGTAGACCCGAAGGCAGTGGTAGAAAATATAACAGTCGGTATGCAGCAGAGGGTTGAAATTTTAAAGATACTTTACCGCGATGCGGACATTCTTATTTTTGATGAGCCGACTGCTGTTCTTACACCCCAGGAAATCGATGAGCTTCTTTCGATATTCAGACGCCTTAAGGCAGAGGGAAAAACAATAGTTTTTATCACCCATAAGCTAAGGGAAATAAAGGCTGTTGCAGATCGTTGTACTGTTCTTAGGCGAGGTAAATATATCGATACTGTTGATGTTGCAAAATGCAGCGAAAGAGACCTTGCCGAGAAAATGGTAGGCCGTACAGTTAATTTTAAGATTGATAAAAAACCTGCTCAAAAGGGTGAACTTGTTTTAAGTATTCAAGATCTTACGGTAATAGATTCCCGCGGGCTCCCTGCAGTAAAGGACCTTTCGCTTGATGTTTATTCAGGTGAGATTGTGGGTGTTGCAGGGATTGACGGTAACGGTCAGTCAGAACTTATTGCAGCAATTTCGGGGTTGATGCCTGCAAAGGCAGGAAAGATTCTTCTTAAAAACAGGGATATAACCCCGGACAGCATAAGGGTCCGCAATGAGAGCGGCATGGGATTAGTCCCTGAAGATCGGCACAAGCACGGCCTTGTTCTTGACTTCCGTGTTGACGAAAACCTGATCTTAAAAAAGTATCATAATGAACCATATACAAATAAAACCGGTTTTCTCCAGTTCCCGATTATACGAAAGCATGCAGAAGAATTAATTAAAGACTTTGACATTAGGGCAGGAAACGGACCTGCCACCCTTGCAAGATCGATGTCGGGGGGAAATCAGCAGAAGGTGGTCATTGCCCGCGAGATTGACCTCTCACCTGATCTGCTCATTGTTGCCCAGCCAACGAGGGGCCTTGATGTCGGGGCAATCGAATATATTCACAGCAGGATTGTCCGTGAAAGGGATAAGGGAAGGGCAGTACTCCTTGTTTCGTTCGAGCTTGACGAGATACTTGGTCTTTGCGACAGGATTGCCGCAATTTCCAAGGGCCAGATCGTGGGCATTGTCGATGCGGAAAATGCCGACGAGCGCAAGATTGGCGCAATGATGGGAGGGGTAGCAAGCGCATGAAAGATAAAATACTTGAAGTTTTTACCAAATCCGGAGGGCTTGTATCTGCTGTCGTTGTACTTTTAGGCTTTCTTGTCGGCACCTTGCTCGTCGTAATAGTCGGGCGAGACCCCGGGGGCATGTACTCGGCAATTTTACAAAGTGTGTCGGGCTTTTCGATTCATCCGAGAACCGGCCTTTGGGTCTGGAATGTCAGGCATATAGGCGAATGGATAACTTCCTCCCTGCCCCTAATCCTCTGCGGTCTTTCCATGGGCTTCGCTGCAAGGACAGGGCTCTTTAATATCGGAGCAGAAGGTCAATATGTGATGGGCCTTACTGCAGCCCAGTTTGCAGCATTTTACTTCCCGCATATTCCGGGCCTTCACGCCATTTATGCAGTCTTCCTTGCAGTTCTTGCAGGTGCAATCTGGGGCGGCATTGTCGGCTTCCTCAAGGCAAGGTATAAGGTTTCTGAAGTTGTGGCTACGATAATGATGAACTATATCGCCCTTTTCCTCTCGCGTATTTTAACGGTGAGAATACCCGGGACTAGCACCTTTAGAACACCGGATTTTCCCGAAAGTGCAAGGCTCACCAGCACCTTCATGGAAACCATCACGAACCATTCCCGCCTAAACCACGGATTATTCCTTGTTATTGGCGCAATTCTCTTCTATTGGATAGTCATGGAGAAAACAAGTCTTGGCTATTCTCTTCGTGCCACAGGCTTCAATAGGGAAGCGGCACGCTACGGCGGCATTGGTGTTAATAAGAACATCACCACGGCGATGGCCATTGCAGGGGCTTTCGCGGGTCTTGCAGGTGCAGTTGTTGCGCTGGGCAGCTTTACCCACGGCAGGGTTTTAGCGGGGCAGGACGGCTTCGGCTTCGACGGCATTGCTGTTGCCCTTGTAGGCAACAGCAATGCCTTTGGCATCGCGTTAGCCGGCCTTCTTTTCGGAATGCTCAGATCGGCCCAGCCGCTTATGCAGGCAAGAAATATTCCCAGAGAGATTACTGTCATTATTATGGGATTAATTGTCGTCTTTATTTCTCTTAGAGCGGGAGTTAAGTTATTAATCGAATGGCAGATGAAAGAGAAGGCACGCAAAGGAGGAACAGGTAATGCTTGATGTATTAGAAACTCTTTATCGCATGATTCCCTCAACCGTAATGATGACAGCCCCCATCCTTCTTGCGGCCCTCGGCGGTCTTATCTGTGAGAGGGCAGGTGTTGTAAACATAGCCCTCGAAGGGCTGATGGTGATCGGTGCAATGGCTGCTGCCACTACGCAGGTGCTTCTTGAAAACAGCATTGCCCTATCCATACCCTTAGCGCTCATTATTTCCGCCGCCCTCGGCTGCCTTTTTTCCCTTATCCACGCCTTTGCTTCAATTACACTCAGGGCAGATCAGATAATATCGGGTACGGGCATAAACCTTCTCTCCCTCGGGATCACAGTCTTTTTCTGCCAGCTCCTTTGGCAGTCTGACCGCAGCTTAAACTTCCGCATGGGAATGACGATTGGGTTTGGCAGGGTTCACCCCTCAGCATGGATTGCCATGGGTCTCCTTGGCCTCTTCACATTCCTGCTCTATAAGCGTCCTTGGGGCCTTAGACTTAGGGCAGCAGGGGAGCATCCACAGGCCCTTGCTTCGGCAGGTGTTGATGTTATTAAGATTCGTTATACGGCAGTATTAATTTCAGGAGCTCTTGCAGGGCTTGCGGGTGCCTGTGTCGTCCTTACCCAGGACATTCAGTTCACTGTTACAACGATAAACGGCAAGGGCTTTATCGCACTTGCAGCCGTCTCTTTTGGAAGGTGGCTGCCCCTTGGCATTTTAGGTTCGTCATTACTCTTCGGCTTCTCTTCAGCCCTTGCTGTTAACATCGTTAACATCGAAAGGCTTAGGGTTCTGCCTTCAGAGTTTTTCAGCATGATGCCTTTTTTGATTACCCTGTTAACACTTGTCATCTTCAGCGGAAAGGACTATGCACCAAAGGCGGTTGGTCAGCCCTATGATAAGGGAAAGGGATAGCGACGACTACTTGTTATTCGCGGGTTTCTTAAGTTCGTACTTTTGAAACCCGTGGCCCTTAAAGTCAACATCATATTTGGCGGCACGAGCGCAGTAAATTATTTCGTCAACAGCTCCGTAAATGCTTATGGAAACGAGTAAAACGATTGACCACAATGGCACATCGCGCATGAAAGCCCAGAATCCGACACCAATATAACAGCCGACTGCAAAGGTCTTTTGCGGATATGAGTGAAGCATGTTTGGTATGCCATGGAATATTTTTGCATAAAGATTCATGCTTAGCTTATTTGCTGCGCAAAAAATCAATAAACCGACATAGACCCTTGTTATGACATCGGTGAGGTTGTCACTTGCAAAGACAGTGAAGACTGTCGCAGCTCCTATTACAAGAAGCACAGTGTCGCTAAAGGCGTCAAGAAAAGCCCCAAGCTCACTCTTTGCATTAAGTCTGCGGGCAAGGGTCCCGTCAAGTGAATCAGTAAAAACCAAAAACAGGTAAACTATTAACCAAATCCAGGGAACCCGCTCAAAGCTTCCAATATCTCTTTCATAGTGCATTAATAAAAGCAGCGAGAAAGAACCTATAAGACGAATAATCGAAGCTATATTCGGTAAATGCTTTTTAATACCTGTGGCTTTCTCCATAATTTTTAACTCCGTTTAACTTAAATTAAAAGTTTTTCAATGCCCCATTGGGCGATTTCCCGTATCCTCTGATCCCCATGATTTGCATGTTCTTTAATAATAGAGTGATATTTTTTATCACTTGAGTTAATCATGGCTCTAAGAGCATTACGCTTCCATTGCCATAAATTATCCTTACCCATATACCAGAACCGGGGGTTCACAGTATTCTGATATGTTTCCTCATCCATTCCGATTATGCGATCCGGTGTCAGGTATTCTTCAAACTCACTTAATAGGGGGTAATCTTCAGACCCGTTAAACTTGTCCTTATTAAATGGACAACTATCCTGGCATACATCGCAGCCGTAAAGCCATGATCCCATCCGGGAAAGAGTATCTTTATTAATACTAGTTTGTTCAAAGCATGTAAGATGGGTAATACATCTGCTCCTATCCATTGAAAAAGCGTTCGACAGGGCATTTGTGGGGCATGAAGAAACGCAGTTTTGACATTCATCATTACAGGAAGACAGTGCAATGTCCTCTTCAATACTATCGTATTCAAGCTCTTTATCTACAACTCGGGCATTAATCCAGACATAGGAGCCGTGCTTTAAATCATAGAAAAAATTATTACGGCCAATTTTACCGAGGCCTGCCTTTGCAGCAGCAAGTCTTACGGGAACGCCACTGGGGAGGATTTTGATCCCCTTGAGTTTTAGCCAGTCTTCAAATAACGCATTTTTCTGCTGCTCCCGGCTATAAGAAACCCTTGGATCCATTTGATATACCTTTCCTATCACATTATTCAAGGAAGCAGGCACCTTATACATATTATGGCGCTGAGTGAAGACAATAATAGACTTTGCATCATCACCTTGTTTAACAATATTGAATAAAGACTCATGCAATTTTGCAGAATTGGGGAAGGATTTTATCCTTTTATCCAGATTTTCCTTATAATCATCGAATATATTTGCCTTTATTACCCCGCATGCTAGAAATCCGAGTTCATTCGCTTTTTCCTTTATTTGCTTTGATGATATTTTCATTTCGGTGCTCCTCTTGGAGAAAGCTCCGGGTTACTCAAGATTTCTTCCCTAATTGTTGACGGAGGCCCATGGCCCGGCAAAACAATAATATCTTCGTTCATTGAAAGGAGCTGCTTTAGGCTTTCAAAGATCTGCTCCTCATTCCCGCCGGGAAGGTCAGTGCGGCCATAGTCGCCCTTGAACATTGTGTCCCCGGTGAAAAGAGCCCCTGCTTCCTCGTCGAAAAAGGCAACACAGCCCTGAGTATGTCCCGGGATATGCATTACCTTTAAGGGGCCAAAAACATCGCCCTCATCAAAAAGAATATCCGGTTTAACTCCCTTTAGATGGTGAACATCACCCTTATGAATGCCAACTTTAGGCTCAGCAGGGCCGAAAATACCGCTTTTTACTGCTTTTAGCAGCTCAGGGAGTGCCGTAATATGATCATAATGCCCGTGGGTCGCGAAAATGTACTCAGGAACCAGGTTCAGCTCCTTTAAACGAGCAATAATCAAGTCGACTCTGTCACCCGGGTCAATTACGAAGCAGGGCCGGGCTCCGGTTCCCACGGGGCCGGGAGCATACAACCAACAGTTTGTTTCTATGGGCCCGACAACTATGCATTCAATCTTCTTTTCCATTAGAACAGTATACATGATGTTGCATTTAAAAACCACCAAGCTATAATCTTGTTGTTTTCTAATATAGAGGGTATATTCTTATATAGGAGATAATATCATGATTAAAATGATAACCGCTTATACAGAAGAAGTTGATGAGATTGAAGACGGCATAGCCGAACTTCTTGGGCAGTTAGATACAAGTGCGCTTAAGAAAAATAGTGTGGGTATGGTAACCTGTCATCTCGATTTCGTTAATTCCGGGTTTGTCGAAGCACTTTCGAGTAAGCTTCCCTTCCCCTTTATTGGTATGACTACCCTTGCAAGTGCGAATAAATACGGACAGAGCATGTATGCCCTGTCTCTTACTGTCCTAACAAGTGATGATATCACTTTTGAAACTTGTATAAGTAATGCCTTGAATGCCACAAATTATAAGGAAGAAATAAAAGCTGCTTATTCAAATTCTGCAAAGAAACTCCCTTCTGAGCCCTCAATGATTTTATCGTTCTTTCCTTTTATTAAGGAGGTTGATGGCGCTCTTATGCATAAGAGCCTTGATGAAATTTGCGGCGGTATTCCTTTTTGGGGAAGTCTTGGATGCAATGTGGATGGGAGCTTTGAGAACTGCGCAATTTTCCACACAGGCAAAGTGAATAAGGCAGGGCTTGCAATGATACTTGTCCATGGACCTATAGAACCTGTCTTTGTTGATGTATCACTGCCTTCCGAAAAGATAGGGAAAACCCGCGGGCAGATAACCAAGTCCGAAGGCAGTATACTTATGGAGATAAACGGTATTCCTGCACAGAAGTACCTTGAGACTCTTGGAATTATCGTAAGTGAGGGCGCTCCAATAATTACCCCGCTTATGGTCTATTACGAGGGAAGTGCCGAGCCTGTTGCCCTTGGAATGTATGCAGTAAATAAGGACGGCAGCTTCCTATGCGGAGGCGAAATGCCTGTTGGAGCCTTCATCGCCATCGGTGAAATTACAGGTGACGGCATCCTTTCCTCCACCGAAGAAGGTATAGACAAGATCTTAAATTCGGGTAAGAGGAACGGGGTATTGTTTTTACCCTGTATCAGCCGTTATCTGATGCTAGCGCCAAATCAAACAGATGAGTTGGCACTTATGATTAGGAAAATGGAGAACGGAAATATTATGCCCTTTATGATTGGTTATTCGGGCGGGGAGCTTTGCCCCGTTCCGGATGAGAAAGGGATACTAAGAAACCGCTTCCATAATTATACCTTTACAGCTTGTGTTTTTTAGGGGTTAACAGAAAAGCAGATGCAGTCGGAAGTACAATCGCCGGAAGATTATAAAGCGCAAATCTCGGAGCTTGAAAAGGCAGTTCGGAAGAAGGATAGGGAAATAAGCCGTCTTCTTTCTGCGATTGAGCAGGAAAAGGTATACGCCAATGCAAGGGCGAATTTACTTGCTGCCCAAACAATAGTCCAGCGTGTACGGGATCGTTATCTGCAATTGCTCTTGGATAATAGCCTTGATTTAATTATCTGCTTTGATAAATCAAAACGTATTGTTTTTTGCTCGAGAGCTCTTGCAGAGCTTGTCAGCAAGGAAGAGGATTATGAAAGCGGTAAAACAGTTGAAGAATTTTTAAAAGATGTTTGGGATGAAAAATTCATAGAAAGTTTTTCAAATGACCTTTCAGCCGTCCTTGAAAGCAATGAACCCCGCTATATTCCTGTCGAAGCAAGTATACTCGGTAATAATATAATAAGAAAATTACTTATTAATTTTATACCAATGAGTTCAGGCGATACAGGTAATGAAGGCGCAATTGCTATTTTTAATGATGTTACAGAAATTGTGCAGGCGCGTGAAGATGCCGAGAAGGCAAGCGCTGCAAAGTCTGATTTCCTTTCAAATATGAGCCATGAAATTCGCACGCCAATGAATGCTATAATTGGCATGACAGTAATCGGTAAATCTTCTGCGGATATGGAAAGGATGAATTATTGCTTCGGTAAAATTGAAAGTGCATCAACCCATCTGCTCGGAATAATTAACGATATTCTTGACATGTCTAAAATTGAAGCTAATAAGCTCGAGCTCTCTTTAGTTGAGTTTAGCTTTGAAGAAATGCTCAGGCGGGTTGTTAATGTCGTAATCTTTCGTCTTGATGAGAGGCAGCAAAAGTTTACCGTGAATATCGACAAAGAAATTCCGAAGTACCTTCTCGGAGATGATCAGCGCTTAGCACAGGTAATAACAAACATTGCGGGTAACGCTGTAAAGTTTACTCCCATGGGCGGTTCAATAAGCCTGGATGCACGTTTAATAAGTGAAGAAGACGGCGCATGTATTATACAGGTTGATATTACTGATACGGGGATAGGAATCAGCCCTGAGCAGCAGGCAAGCCTTTTCATTCCCTTCCAGCAGGCTGAAAGCGGCACAACACGGAAGTTTGGCGGAACAGGTCTTGGCCTTGTTATTTCCAAAAGCATTGTAGAGCTGATGGGCGGGAATATCTGGATTAAGTCCGAACTGGAAAAGGGCTCTACTTTCAGTTTTACATTCAAGGCAATGCGCGGCACAGAGAAAGCTGTCAGCCGTCCTACAAACATCAATTGGGACAGCCTTCGTATACTTGCTGTTGATGATGATCCCGACATACTAAAATACTTTGAAGATATTACCCAAGCATGGGGAGCCTGTTGTGATACAGCTCTAAACGGTGAAGAAGCGCTTGCCCTTGTTGAGAGCAGAGGAGATTATCACATTTACTTTGTAGACTGGAAGATGCCGGGCATGGACGGAATACAGTTGACCAAAGCCATTAAATCAAGAGATGCAAATGCAGGCAGTTTTGTAATTATGATCTCGTCCGTAGAATGGGTCACGATTGAAGTAGATGCGAAGCAGGCAGGTGTGGACAAGTTCCTCTCAAAGCCCCTATTTGCATCTTCAATAATGGACATGATTACCGAGGTCCTTGGAAATGATCAACAGCCAAAAGAAGAAGAAATTTCTGAAAGTAAGGACGAAATTTTAAACCTGAAAGGCCACCGTATTCTGCTCGCCGAGGATGTGGAAATTAACCGTGAAATTGTCCTTGCACTCCTTGAGCCGACAGAGCTTGAAATAGACTGTGCAGAAAACGGTGAAGAGGCCTTCCGCAAGTTCAGCAATGCACCTGACAGCTATGACATGATTTTCATGGATCTGCAGATGCCCGAAATGGACGGCTTTGAGGCTACAAGGAGAATCCGTGCCTTCGAAGAAATGCGCGAAAGAACGATGGTTGAACCTCTAAGGGAGATTCCCATTATCGCAATGACTGCAAATGTTTTTAAAGAAGACGTCGATCGATGTCTGCAGGCAGGAATGAACGGACATATCGGTAAACCAATCGACTTTGAGGATGTTTTAAAGCATTTACAAGAATATCTGCGAAGATAAATATAGTTTAAATTCACAGTGATACCCACTTGCGCCTCCTGCCTCAAGCCGGCTACTATTTGCTATTATGCAAGAAATGAAAAGAACAATTGATTGCGGCACACTAAGAAAGGCTGACAAGGACAGGAAGGTCATCCTTAACGGATGGGTTCACAGGAAGCGGGACCACGGAGGGATTTCCTTTATTAATCTGCGTGATCGTTACGGAATAACGCAGGTGGTGGTTGACCCGGGTAGCTTTCCAGGGGGTGAAGTCCCGCATGAGCTTGCCGCCATTTGCACAGAGCTCCGGAACGAGTTTTGCCTAGCTGTTGAAGGGACAGTTCGCCCCCGCCCGGATAATATGGTTAACCCGGATATGCCCACAGGTGAAGTCGAAGTTGCGGCAGAGAAAATATTAATCTTGAGCAGGAGTGATGTGCTTCCATTCCAAATCGATGATGATACTGAGGCAAGGGAAGAGCTGCGATTAAAATATCGCTACCTTGATCTCCGCTCCTCTGCAATGCAGAAGAAGATGAAACTTCGAAACGATACCGCCTTTGCAATAAGGGAGTACCTTATCAATCTTGGTTTCTATGAAATCGAAACCCCAACCTTTATAAGATCCACTCCCGAAGGCGCAAGGGATTTTCTTGTTCCATCCCGCCTGCATCCGGGGCAATTCTATGCTCTGCCTCAAAGCCCCCAGCTCTATAAGCAGATTCTAATGGTCTCAGGGTTTGACAAGTACTTTCAGCTTGCACGCTGTTATAGGGACGAGGACTCAAGAGGTGACAGGCAGCCTGAGCATACACAGATAGACATTGAGATGTCCTTTGTTCAAAGGGACGATGTCCTTACTCTCGTAGAAGGTCTCTTTGGTCATGTATTCAAAAAAGTTTTAAACCATGAGCTGCCGAAAGAGTTTAGGCGCCTGACTCATGAGGAGGCTATGGAGAATTACGGCACCGATAAGCCCGATCTTCGTTTTGAAATGCTGCTTCAGGACTTTAGCCCCTTCGCAGAAAAAAGTGATTTCCAGGCTTTTAAAGATAGTCTTATGGGCGGCGCTGTTAAGGCCCTTTTGGTAAAAGGTAAATCGGATTTTTCGAGGAAGCAAATTGAAGACCTTGAAGCCCATGCGAAGATTTATAAAGCCAAGGGTCTTGCATGGATGAAGGTGATAGCCGGCTCCGACGGTGCTCGCTCCGATGCGGCCCTTGAAGGCGGGGTGTCCAAGTTCTTTGCTTCCCAAGAGAAAGAAATTATCGAAGGTCTTGGAGCGAAGCCGGGGGACCTGATCCTTATTGTTGCGGATAAGAGCCGTAAAGTTGCAAATATCTCCCTTGGAGCTGTAAGAAGCAAACTTGGCCGCGATCTTGGTTTATACGAGACAGGCCCCACCGAAAATCCGCGTTTTGAGTTTGCATGGATAGTTGATTTCCCGTTATTTGAATTTAATGATGATGAAAACCGCTGGGAAGCGGCTCATCATATGTTCAGTTATCCTCAAACCCAATATCACGAAACTCTTGAAAAGGACCCGGGAACGGTAAAGGGCGATCTTTACGACCTTGTATTAAACGGCTTTGAGCTCGCCTCAGGTTCCATCAGGATTCACGAAGCGGATTTGCAAAAGCGAATCTTTAACATAGTCGGTTTTGACCCCGCCGAGGCAGAGGCAAAGTTCGGCTTCCTGACCGAGGCCTTTAAATATGGCCCGCCTCCCCACGGCGGCATTGCACCCGGTCTTGACCGGCTTGTGATGCTCATGGCAGGGGAGACTTCGATCAAAGAAGTTATCGCCTTCCCTAAAAATTCATTTGGAAGGAGCCTCCTTGATAATGGCCCCAACGAAGTCAGCGAGGAACAGTTAAAAGAACTTCATCTTAATATAGTTGACCAAGAAAAAACCCGGGAAAAATAATGAAAGAATATTTTGATATTTTGCTTACATTCATGCGGGTGGGTGTCATGACCTTCGGGGGCGGTTACGCCATGATTCCTGTAGTAGAAAGGGAACTCATCAAAAGGAAGGGCTGGATTCCAATAGAAGAAGTGATGAATTACTATACAGTGAGCCAGATAATCCCGGGGATTATCGGAGTGAATCTCTCTGCCTTTGTAGGTTATAAACGAAAAGGTGTGCTTGGCGGCATCCTTGCACCAATCGGTTTTATCCTCCCCGGGATCACCTTTATCGTCATCCTTGCGCTTTTCCTTGGAAACTTTGCAGAGATTCCTGTAGTCGGGCACGCCTTCGCGGGGATTCGCATTGCCGTGGGTGCACTTATCCTGGATACGGTAATAAAGCTCGCCAAAGGGGTCCTTAAGGGCGGCAAAACCTGGGGCATCTTTTTAACCGTCTTTGCTGTTTCGATTTTGCCTGCGGGGCTCATAGTCTTCGGTTTCATAAAATCGCCGGTATTCCTTATTATCGCCTCAGGGCTTATAGGCATTTTACTCTTCAGAAGCAAAAAACCCCCTGCAGGGCCCCCAAAGGAAAAATCATGAACCTGTTTTATCTTCTTACTTCATTTTTTAGGATAGGCCTTTTTTCTGTAGGGGGCGGTCTTGCTATAATCCCCTTTATTAATGAGATGGCCGACAATTCAGGGGGATGGTTATCCAGAGAAATGGTTGTAAACATGCTTGCTGTGGCCCAATCCCTCCCCGGTGCCATTGGGGCAAATTTATCGGCCTATGTGGGCTTTGCAAATGCAGGTGTGGGAGGGGCCTATATTGCGGCAATTAGTCTTACAATCCCTGCGATAATAATGATCATGTTTATTGCAAGGACCCTTGATGCCTTTAAGGAAAATATTACAGTAAAGAATCTCTTTTCCGGCTTTCGGCCCGCAGCGACAGGCCTTATTTCCGCCGCGGGCTTTGGGGTAATTGCAATGGCCCTTTGGAACAGCGCCGCTCCGGTTTGGTATATGTTCATACAGTGGAAAGAAGCTTTGATTTTTATCATCATCTTTTTTCTTATCTTTAAATTTAATAAACACCCCATCCTCTATATTTTTGCTGCGGGCTTTGTGGGAGTTATATTAAAGTTATAAGCATTGATTTAACGAATATCTGTGTTAAAATGGAAGCTAGGAGTGAAGTATGAGTGATAACCTTGATTTTACGATAGAAGAACTTGGGAAGCGAGGCGTAAAGTCGCCCATTGCAATGTCCACCACCAGAGGGGAGAAGATTGCAAATTATGTAACAGATAATGAGTTTATCCGCCTTGATGTGGAAGTAAAACCGGGCCCGCAGCCGCCGATGAAAAAATCCCAATTGCTTGAATGTGCAGGACCAAGGGAAATGATCTATTTTACCCCTGCCCATGTGCATGCAGGCATTGTCACCTGCGGCGGCCTCTGCCCGGGTATTAACGATGTAATTAGGGCATTAGTGCGTTGTCTTTGGCACCGCTACGGTGTTACTCGGATTTCGGGCATTCAGTACGGATATAAGGGCTTCCTGCCTGAGTACCAATATGGTGTTAAAAATCTTACTCCCGATGTAATTGATGATATTCATAAGCTGGGCGGTACCTTCCTTGGAAGCGCCAGGGGAGGGGGAAAGGAAGTCAGCAAGATTGTTGATGCAATGGAGCAGTTGAATCTTAACATGCTCTTTACGATAGGCGGGGACGGAACCCAGAAAGGTGCCCTTGCAATAGCAGAGGAAGTTGATAAGAGAAAGCTGAAAGTCGCAATGGTTGGCATCCCAAAAACCGTGGATAACGATTATTCGATTATTCAAAAATCTTTCGGTTTTGATACAGCCGTAGATAAGGCCGCTGAAGTGGTGAATGCAGCCCACATGGAAGCCGTTTCTGCAATTAACGGCATAGGTCTTGTAAAGTTAATGGGAAGGGAATCAGGTTTTATTGCAGCGCATACGGCCCTTGCAAGCCATGAAGTTAACTTTGTTTTAATTCCCGAAGTGCCCTTTAATCTTGAGGGGTATAACGGCTTCCTTTCACATCTTGAGCAGCGTCTTGCAAAGAGAGGCCATGCAGTTATTATTGTCGCCGAAGGTGCAATGCAGGATCAGCTTATTACGAAAAAAGAGCTGGATGCAGGCGGAAACGTAAAAATGGCTGATGTCGGGACTTACTTACGCGGCAGGATAACAAAGTATTTTGATGAAAAGAATCTTGAGTATAGTCTAAAGTATATTGACCCAAGTTATGCAATTCGTTCTGCAAAGGCAAATTCTTCAGATTCAATTTACTGTGAACGCCTTGGAAATGCTGCAGCACATGCTGCAATGGCAGGAAAGACAAAAATTATTGTCGGCCTTGTCAACAATGAATTCGTACATTTACCGATAAAAGCTGTCATTGCAAACCGCAACCATGTAGACCCCGAAGGAAATCTCTGGCGGGATACTCTTGATGCTACTCACCAGCCTGCTCTGATGGTTAATCAGTTCGCAGACGGCTTTAAGAAGTGATCGAGATGCCTGCTTTAACAACTAAGGCTCAGGGCAGCGGCCCTGAGGCAGATCTTTCACCGAATGAAATTGACAGCTTTTTCTCTGAGACTCTTTCAAAAGCACTGGCGCAGACTGCCGGTAAGGGACCCGTACTGATTCTCCCCCCCGATATTACCCGCTTTTTCTCAGGGGCCGGCTTTTTAACGGACATAGCCGTAAGAGAACTTAATGATCGCCCCTGTGTAATAATGCCTGCCCTTGGCACCCACATGCCAATGACTGACCCGGAACTGCGCCGCATGTTCCCGCAAAGCTCACTAAAAAAATCCGCGGGTCTATTCCGTGTTCACGACTGGCGAAATGATGTTGCAACCCTCGGGCGCATTGAAAGGGAGTGGGTTAATAAGGCAAGTGAGGGCAGGGTAGATTATGATTGGCCTGTGCAGGTCAATAAGCTCCTTTTGGAGGGCGGCTTTTCTTTGATAATTTCAGTAGGACAGGTTGTGCCGCATGAAGTTGCAGGAATGGCGAATCATACGAAAAATATCTTCGTGGGCATAGGAGGCAAGGAGGCAATAGATAAAAGCCATTTCCTTGGTGCTTCTTACGGCATGGAGAGGATAATGGGTAAGACTGATAATCCCGTAAGAGCGCTTTTTGATGAAGGCTTTGCGCGCTTTAGTAAGTCGCTTCCCCCCGTGTTTTTCGTGCAGACAGTCGTGAGCCCCCGCAGCGACGGTACTCTTGCAACACGGGGCGTTTTCGCAGGCTTTGACAGAGAATGCTTTGAAGAAGCTGCAGCTCTTTCCCGGGAAGTGAATGTCAATCTTTTAGAAAGGCCTCTATATAGAACTGTCGTATATCTTGACCCTAGTGAGTTTCGCAGTACCTGGGTCGGGAATAAGGCAATCTATCGTACCCGTATGGCAATGTCAGACGGAGGTGAGCTTTTGATTCTGGCCCCCGGTCTTGAACATTTCGGTGAGGATAAGGAAGTTGATAAGATAATTAGAAAGTATGGTTATAGACCGTCAGATGAAATTCTCGATCTCGTTGGCAGGGAACAGGAGCTCGCAGAAAACCTTAGCGTTGCAGCACACCTTATTCACGGCTCAAGTGAGGGAAGGTTCACCGTTCGTTACTGCCCCGGCCCCGGTATTACTCGCGAAGAAATTGAGTCAGTAGGCTACCAATGGGGCGATCTTGAAAAAGAGATGAAAAGGTATGAAATCGAACGCCTCTCCCTTGGCTGGAACCGGCTTGGGGACGGTTCCTGGGAGGGCAGTGCTACCCGCTTCTTCTACGTGCCAAACCCCGCACTGGGCCTCTGGTCGGAGAGAGAGGTTTATAAATGAAAAGTGAAGTATTTATTACCAATAGAAAGCGGTTTGCTGAAGAAATGGAGGACAACTCAATAGCTGTCTTTTTTTCAGGGACTTTCATTCGTGATACCAACGACCAATTTTATTATCCCTTTTCAGTCGAAAGAAATTTTTATTATCTAACCGGAATTGACCGCGAAAACATGGTTCTTACCATTGCCAAAATAAACGGTCAGACTAGGGAGGATCTTTACATACCTCCGGTGGATGAGATGTACGAAAGATGGAACGCTCTTTTCATGCGAGATTTTAAGGCCAGGGAGATCTCCGGCATTGATGCAGTTGGTTTTACTCATTCCTTCGAAGGAGACTTTGCAAAAAAAATGTTTTATGGCGGCTGTGTGAAAAATATTTATATTTTTTCCCATTATGCTGAGCTAAACGAAAGTGAAACTCCTTCCCGACATTTTACGCAAAGAATCAGAGCTCAATACCCGGCAGTGAATATAATCAACTCACTTGAAATTTTAAGCAGACTAAGGAATGTAAAGCAACCCGAAGAGCATGCTGAAATTAAACAGGCAGTCGATTATACAGGTGAAGCTTTAAATCATGTCATGCGCATTCTAAAGCCGGGCATGTTTGAGTACGAAGTCGCCTCCCATTACCAACATATTCTCACCCTCAAAAACAGCCGTCCCCGCCACCGCTCAGTAATTGCAGGAGCGCATAACGCTCTAATACTCCATTACAATGCTTATACCTATCAGCTCCAAAGCGGAGATCTGCTCCTAATGGATCTTGGATCATGGTCTGCCTGGTACTGCTCTGATATCACAAGAACCTACCCTGTAAACGGCAAGTATACCCCCCGCCAGAAAGAGCTGTACAACATTGTTCTTGAGGGCCTTGAACTTGTACTATCCGAAATAAAAGCAGGCTATACTGAAAAAATGATGAACGAAATTTACCATAAGTTTTTGGGAAAAGCTCTGAAATCCATTAAGCTTATTCAGGATGAAGCAGAAGCAGTAAAATATATCTGGCATGGAATAGGACATCCAATTGGCCTTGACCTCCACGACTTCGCCGTAATGCCCGAAAGAACATTTCTAGAGAATGCCGTGTATACAGTAGAACCTGCATTATACATCCCCGAAGAGGGTATTGGCATAAGGATAGAGGACAATGTGATTATTACAAAAACCGGTGTGGTTAATCTTTCAGAAGGCATAATTAAGAAAGCTGAGGATATAGAGAATTTTATGGCCGGGTGAGAGTAGGTTTTAAATATCCCACACAGAAATAGCCGCCGCGTCATGAGACAAAAAAAGCGTAATTCTAAAGTGCCGGTTTAGTTTTACGCTTTATTATGTATATACCATTTCGCCCATCTTTACCAAGTATGCATTTCTTCACAAGTATGCTTTTTCACAAGCACTTGAAAAAAACGGCTAAATAATTTTCTTTAAAATATCCGGATGGTTGTGAGCGTCTTCCAGCATCCGAGCCATAGCAGCAGTGTACCCATCACCAAGAGATTTCCACCAATCAAGAGATTTCTTAGATATACGTAACGTACAAGGTATCTTTTTTCGGCTTTCTGCATTGACCTGTTTAAATTCTGCCAACTCTTCATCGCTAAGCTGTGGAGCAATATCAGTGTAACTTATCACTCTTTTTGCTGCGTTTCTAACCTCATTGATTTGTGCTTTAGTTGGCTTTTGTCCAGCCTGCAATGTTTCTTTTACCATCATATACCCTTAGTTCTTTCTCATCTGCCATTCGAGCAGAAATAATCCTAATATTATCTCCTTGTTCTGTATATACAACAAAAAGAACCTTATCAACTAAACCTATTGTTTGCCACCTGTCCTCTTCTTCACTATGAGAAGAGTCGTATCTTTCCCAGCGTTCTGTATCATTGAAGACAAATTTTGCAGTAGAAAAAGATATCCCATGAATTTTCTTGTTTATCCTGTCCTTTTTAGGATCCCATTCAAAATTCATTTTTTACCCTTCAATATATGTTACATAATGTATTACATTTTGTCAAGTGAAAAGAACATTTTTTGCTGCCGGCTCTGGCTGCTGCAAAAGCCAGATAGTTTTTCTTGTCCAGAAAAAAGCGTAATTCTAAAGTGTTAGTTTAGATTTACGCTTTATTTTGCATATGTAATTCGACCATTTTTTCCAAGTACTTGGAAAAAATAACTAATTTATTTCAACCGGGTAAAATTTTCCTTATCTACATTCTCTTTATCCGCAGTTAAATATTCCACATCAGCTAGATCCTTGGTCTGACAACCTTTCTGGCTGACAAAGCGAGTAATATGTCTCTGTAGTCGTTGTTCAGCATCGTATTTTTTCCCTAAAGATACTGCCTCACAGGTTAAAGGCCATACAAGGGCGATCCGTTCAGCCATGGTGCCAGGCACATAAGATGAGTTTTTGGGGTCATTCTGCCGGCAAATGGTAATTTTCTTTTCCATTACTTTATAAGCATAGCGGTAAATTCAAGGATGTACTAGTCACGGTATGTACATTCGTTAAATCTCCCAAACCGGCATCGAAATCACATCATTTCCTATGGACATAGTCTTATTGTAAAGACAAATAACCGCTCCCGTTCCAATCGGTTTCTTGAAGACAGATAGGGTTTTAAAGGCACTGAAATCGCTTGCTCCTGGATTGGCAGTCTT
>Ga0099364_10000378_pt1 | contig 74535 bp, 63 predicted proteins | sample TergutTh196P3_FD_73070 | JGI IMG/M metagenome (GOLD analysis project Ga0099364, IMG submission 73070) | Microcerotermes parvus P3 segment gut microbial communities from Pointe-Noire, Republic of the Congo - Th196 P3 | ecosystem: Host-associated > Arthropoda: Insects > Digestive system > Gut ...
TAAGCGCCGAGTTCGGCTTCTTAGGCGTTGCTGTCCTGATTGCAGTGCAGACGCCGCGCTTTTGCGGGGAGTTCTGGTCGGTGAGAATCCTCTTCTTCGAGTTTAAGTTCTTAAGCAGCGCCGGAGCTGTGGATTTCTTCGTCATGACTTCCCTGCCCTTGCGTACAAGCTGGTTAAAGGTTGGCATATGGCACCTCCATTCTATAATAAGATTTATTCTTCATGGCCTATAAAGCCATGTAAAATACAGGAAATTATCACCCAAATGTGGATTTTACCATTATCTTCGCGATTTGTCAATGATATTTTTTTCTAATACGGTCCCGATTCATAGACAATATCGTTTTTGAGCGCTTCATATGCGGCGGAATAATCCGCGGTATCGGCATAATCCACGGCGTCGGCGAAGTCGCTTTTAATCTCCGCGCGCTCTTTTTTATATTTGTTGTAGACTACAGTACCCGTACCCGCCGGAATAAGCTTGCCGATGATGACGTTTTCTTTTAGTCCGACAAGCGGGTCGATCTTGCCCATGATGGCAGCTTCGGTGAGCACCCTTGTGGTCTCCTGGAACGCGGCGGCCGACATGAACGATTCCGTTGCAAGCGACGCTTTCGTAATGCCCAAAAGCAGCGGCGTCTTCGTCGCGAGCCTGCGCTCACCGCCGTCCTGCGCGTTTAGTTCGGCTATCCTTGCGTTTTCCGCTTCAAATTCATGCTTTGCGACAGTCGAGCCTGAAATCAGATGTGTGTCGCCCTGATCGTCGACCTTGATTTTGCGCATCATCTGCCTTACTATGACCTCGATATGCTTGTCGTTGATGTCAACGCCCTGCGTGCGGTAAACGCGCTGGACTTCCTGGATAAGATAATCCTGTACGGCAAGCTCGCCGTTTACCTGCAATATCTCGCTCGGCTCTGCGCTGCCTTCAGTGAGGTGCGTGCCTTTTTTGACGGTATCGCCCTCCGAAACCGAAAGGGTGGAGCCGTAGATGACCTGCTTTTCATAGGTTTCGCCGGTTTCGTTGTTCGTAACGACGACAAAGTCGTTGCCTTTCGCATCCTTATCAAACGAAATTATTCCGTCGATGTGGCTGATAATCGCTGAATTCTTCGGCTTTCTCGCCTCGAACAGCTCCTCGACGCGCGGCAGGCCCTGGGTGATGTCGCTTGCCGACGCGATACCGCCGGTGTGGAACGTCCGCATTGTAAGCTGTGTTCCCGGCTCGCCGATCGACTGCGCCGCGATAACTCCGACAGCTTCCCCGATTGCCACGGGCTGTCCGTTCGCAAGGTTTGAGCCGTAGCATTTTGAGCATATGCCGTTTTCGGCGTTGCAGTTTAAAATAGAGCGTATCTTAAGCGATTGGATACCGCTGTCAACGATTCTCTGCGCGTCCATTTCGCCCATCATCTTGTCTTTTGCAACGACGATTTCGCCGGTTTCGGGATGCAGTACGTCCTCGACGGGATAACGTCCCAAAAGCCGCTCGGAAAACTCCTCGATGATCCGGCCGGAGTCCAGTATCTCCTCCACCACGACGCCCTCTGTCGCACCGCAGTCGTCGCTTCTGATGATGACCTCCTGGGATACGTCGACAAGCCGCCTTGTAAGGTAGCCGGAGTCGGCTGTCCTAAGCGCCGTGTCGGCAAGGCCTTTTCGGGCGCCACGCGACGAGTTGAAATATTCAAGGACGTTTAGCCCCTCGCGGTAGTTCGCGCGAATCGGTATCTCAATCGCCTTGCCCGAGGTGTTTGCGATAAGCCCGCGCATACCGGCAAGCTGGCGGATTTGGTCCATGCTTCCGCGTGCGCCCGAGTCCGCCATCATAAAGATGGGGTTGTCACTCTTAAAGCTGTCCTGAAGCGACGCCTTGACCTTATCCGTCGTCTCGTTCCATGTCCTTATCACGCGCTCATACCGCACGTCCTCGGAGAGAAGACCGCGGTCGTACCGGCGCTGTATCTCGTCGATTTTCAGCTCGGCTTCATCGAGGTACTTCGGCTTCTCAGGCGGTATTACCGCGTCAATGACGGCGACGGTAATCGCCGAACGCGTGGAGTACTTAAACCCGAGCGTCTTGATTTTGTCAAGCACCTCGGCGGTTTTTGTCGTCCCGTGGCGCGCAATGCAGCGGTCGATGATTTTCCCAAGCTCCTTCTTGCGGACTAAAAACGATATTTCAAGGTCGAACTGGCTGTCCCTGTCATTTCGGTCGGCAAATCCCAAATCCTGCGGTAACGGCTCGTTGAACAAAATCCGCCCGACGGTCGTTTCAATGATTTTATATTTTTTATACCCGCCGATTTCGCGCGTGATGCGAACCTTTATCGGCGCGTGGAGCCCGATTTCCTTCTCGTGGTAAGCCATAATGGCTTCCGCAGGGTCGCGGAACGCTTTGCCGGCGCCATTTTCTTTCTCGCGCAGCATCGTGAGGTAGTACGCGCCGAGAACCATGTCCTGGGTTGGAACGGTGACGGGCCGGCCGTCCGACGGCTTTAACAGGTTATTCGCCGCAAGCATAAGGAACCTCGCCTCAGCCTGCGCCTCAGCCGAAAGCGGCACGTGGACTGCCATCTGGTCGCCGTCAAAGTCCGCGTTATACGCCGTGCAGACAAGCGGGTGCAGCTTGAGCGCACGCCCCTCGACTAAAACGGGCTCGAACGCCTGGATACCAAGACGGTGGAGTGTCGGTGCGCGGTTTAGCAGGACCGGATGGTCCTTGATCACGACTTCAAGCGCGTCCCAGACTTCTTTCGAAGTCGCGCGCTCGACCATTTTCCTTGCCTGTTTTGCGTTTTGCGCGTCTTTGTTGTCTACAAGCCGCTTCATTACGAATGGCTTGAACAATTCGATCGCCATCTCTTTCGGCAGGCCGCACTGATACAGCTTCAGCTCCGGCCCGACTACGATGACGCTGCGCCCTGAGTAGTCGACGCGCTTGCCGAGAAGGTTCTGACGGAAGCGCCCCTGCTTGCCCTTGAGCATATCCGAAAGGGATTTAAGCGGGCGGTTATTAGGCCCCGTGACCGGACGCCCGCGGCGGCCGTTGTCAATGAGCGCGTCGACCGCCTCCTGAAGCATACGCTTTTCGTTTCGCACGATTATATCCGGCGCGCCCAAATCGAGCAGCTTGTTCAAGCGGTTGTTGCGGTTTATCACGCGGCGGTAAAGGTCGTTTAGATCGCTTGTGGCGAAGCGTCCGCCGTCAAGCTGGACCATCGGCCTGATATCCGGCGGGATGATCGGCACAACGTCTAAGATCATCCACTCCGGCCTGTTTCCGCTTGTTCTAAACGCTTCGACGACCTCAAGGCGCTTTAGCGTCTTTGCCTTTTTCTGTCCGGTAGCGGTTTTCAGCTCTTCCTTTAATTCATCAGAAAGCTCGTCAATGTTGATTTCCGCAAGCAGCTTCTGGACAGCCTCCGCGCCCATCCCGGCCTCGAAGTCGTCCTCATATGCCTCTTTCATCTCGCGGTATTCTTTTTCCGTCAGCAGCGTATATTTTTTTAAGTTTGTCATACCCGGGTCAATGACGATATACGCCGCGAAATAAAGCACTTTTTCAAGCAGCCGCGGCGACATGTTGAGCAGAAGCCCCATGCGGGAAGACGTTCCCTTAAAATACCAGATATGCGATACCGGCGCCGCCAGCTTGATATGCCCCATGCGCTCCCTGCGTACCTTTGACCGCGTGACCTCAACGCCGCAGCGCTCGCAGACCTTGCCCTTATAGCGTATGCGCTTATATCTTCCGCAATAGCATTCCCAGTCTTTTTGCGGGCCGAATATCCTTTCGCAGAATAAACCGTCGCGTTCCGGCTTTAATGTGCGGTAATTTATCGTTTCCGGCTTTTTGACTTCGCCGTAAGACCATTCCTCAATCGCCTCCGGCGAGGCAAGGCCGATTTTCATAGACTCAAAAACATTAAATTCCAAACCATTACCCTGCTTTCTTATTCAGTTACTCGTCTTCATCATCGTCTATATCGCCGTTGTCAAGGCCGAGAAGCTCGTCGTCGTCATCGTCATCGTCCGAAATAGCGTCGTCTTCAAAATCGTCAAGGTCGGGCTGCTCGATTTCAAACCCCGCGCTGATCTCGGATTCAACCTCGACCGCTTCAAAAATTTCGTCGTCCTTGATGGAAAGCCCCATATTATCGTCGTCGAAGCTTTGCTTTAAGTCGATTTCAAGGTTATCCTTGTCAAGCACCTTGACGTCGAGGCAAAGCGACTGGAGCTCCTTAATCAGGACCTTGAACGATTCCGGTATCCCCGGCTTCGGCACGTTCTGCCCCTTGATAATGGATTCATACGTCTTTACGCGCCCTACAATATCGTCGGATTTTACAGTCAGTATTTCTTGAAGCGTATATGCCGCTCCGTATGCTTCAAGCGCCCAGACTTCCATTTCGCCAAAGCGCTGGCCGCCGAACTGGGCCTTGCCGCCCAACGGCTGCTGCGTTACAAGCGAATACGGCCCCGTTGACCGCGCGTGAATCTTGTCGTCGACAAGGTGGTGCAGCTTTAGGAAATACATGTAGCCGACCGTTACGCGGCTGTCGAACGCTTCGCCCGTGCGCCCGTCGTATATCAGGGACTTGCCGTCCTCTTCAAGCCCGGCGCTGCGCAGCGTATCGCGGATTTCACTTTCATGCGCGCCATCGAAGACAGGCGTCATGATTTTCCAGCCCAAATGATCGGCCGCCCTGCCCATATGGACCTCGAGCACCTGCCCGATATTCATGCGGCTCGGTACGCCAAGCGGGTTTAAAACGATGTCAAGCGGCCTCCCGTCCGGAAGGTACGGCATATCCTCCTGCGGCAAAACGCGCGATACGACGCCCTTGTTCCCGTGGCGTCCCGCCATCTTGTCGCCGACCGATATCTTTCGCTTTTGCGCGATGTAGCAGCGGACAACCATATTCACGCCCGGCGAAAGCTCCTCTGAGTTGTCGCGGGTAAACACCTTTACATCCACGATGATGCCGTACTCGCCGTGTGGAACCCGCAGGGACGTGTCGCGCACCTCCCGCGCCTTTTCGCCGAAAATCGCGCGCAGCAGGCGCTCCTCCGCGTTAAGCTCGGTTTCGCCCTTCGGCGTGACCTTGCCAACAAGGATATCTCCCGCGCGGACTTCGGCGCCGATGCGGATAATCCCGCGTTCGTCAAGCTCCTTTAAGACGTCCTCGCCGACGTTCGGGATATCGCGGGTAATCTCCTCCGGACCAAGCTTTGTATCGCGCGCCTCGATCTCATATTCCTCAATATGAATCGATGTAAATACGTCTTCCTTTACAAGCCTTTCGTTGATGAGGATGGCGTCCTCGTAGTTATAGCCCTCCCACGTCATAAAGCCGACAAGTACGTTCTTTCCAAGGGATATCTCGCCGTCGGCGGTGGCGGGGCCGTCGGCAATGACGTCGCCGGCTTTTACCTTGTCCCCGATTTTCACAAGGGGCCTCTGGTTTATGCATGTCCCCTGATTGGAGCGCAGGAATTTTATAAGCCTGTATGAATTTTGGCGCCCGTTTTCGTCGCGCAGGATAATTTCCCTTGCCGAGACCTTTTCAACGGCGCCGTCTTCTTTTGCGATTACAACGACGCCGGAGTCCATCGCGGCCTTATATTCCATGCCGGTGCCGACAATCGGGCTTTCCGGATTTAAGAGCGGCACGGCCTGCCGCTGCATGTTCGAGCCCATCAGCGCGCGGTTCGCGTCGTCGTTTTCTAAAAACGGTATCATCGACGTCGCGACCGATACGACCATCTTCGGCGAAACGTCCATAAAGTCGACGCGTTTGGCGGGAACCTCCTGGATTGTATCGCGGTAACGCACGGTTACGCGCCTGTCAACAAAGCAGTTGTTCTCGTCAAGCTTTTCGTTCGCCTGCGCGACGACATAATCGTCCTCGACGTCCGCGGTCATGTATACGACCTCGTCGGTGACGAAGTGCGAATCTGGGTCGACGCGGCGGTACGGCGCTTCGATAAAGCCGTACTCGTTAATCCGCGCAAATGTCGCAAGGTACGAGATAAGCCCGATGTTCGGCCCTTCAGGCGTCTCAATCGGGCACATGCGCCCGTAATGGCTGTAGTGTACGTCGCGCACCTCAAACGACGCGCGGTCCCTCGAAAGCCCGCCGGGACCAAGCGCGGAAAGGCGGCGCTTGTGCGTCAATTCCGCAAGGGGGTTCGTCTGGTCCATGAACTGGCTTAACGGCGACGAGCCGAAAAACTCCTTAATCGCCGCCATAACCGGGCGGATGTTTATGAGCGCCTGAGGCGTGATGACGTCCATATCCTGGGTCTGTGTCGTCATGCGCTCGCGGATAACGCGCTCCATCCTTGAAAACCCGATGCGGAACTGGTTTTGCAAAAGCTCGCCGACGCTGCGTATCCGGCGGTTGCCGAGATGGTCGATGTCGTCGGTCGTGCCGAGCCCGCGGTTTAAGTTGCACAAATAGTTGATGGACGCGAAGATATCGTCCTTTATAATATGTTTCGGTATCAGCTCGTCTATGCGCGATTTTATGGCTTCGCGAACCGCCGCCTCTTCCGTGTTTTCCTCAAGTATCTCGCGGAGGACGGAAAACCGAACCTTTTCGTTGACGCCAAGCTCAGCGCAATCGAAACCGACGAAATTTTTGATATCGACCATACCGTTTGACGAAACCTTCACTTCGATGTCCTTGACCATGACAAACACGTTATCGACGCCGGATTTTTCAATCAGGAACGCTTTTGCGCGTGAAAGAACCTCGCCCGCATCGGCCATAAGCTCGCCCGTGAGCGGGTTGATGACCGGCTGCGAGAGGGTCTGTCCGACAATCCTGCCGGAGATTGAAAGCTTTTTATTGTATTTATAGCGGCCCACACGCGACAAATCGTAGCGCCTCGGGTCAAAAAACAGGTTGTCGATATGGGTCTGGGCCGATTCGACCGTAGGCGGCTCGCCCGGGCGGAGCTTGCGGTAAACCTCAAGCAGCGCTTCCTCGACGTTGTTGGTCCCGTCTTTTTCAAGGGTCGTCTTGACAAGGATGTCCTCGCCGAAAAACTCTTCAATCTGGGCGTTGCTGCCAAGCCCCAGCGCGCGGACAAACGTCGTCACCGGAAGCTTGCGGTTTTTATCGATCCTCACATAAAAGATGTCGTTTGAATCGGTTTCGTATTCAAGCCACGCGCCCCGGTTCGGGATGATGGTGGACGAATAAAGCTCCTTGCCGGCCTTGTCCCGCGCTAAGGAATAATAAACGCCCGGGCTCCTTACAAGCTGCGAGACTACGACGCGTTCGGCGCCGTTTATGATAAACGTGCCGCTGTCGGTCATGAGCGGGAAATCGCCCATAAAGATATCCTGTTCCTTGATCTCGCCGGTTTCCTTATTATACAGGCTTGCGCGAACGCGAAGCGGAGCCGCGTAGGTAGTATCCCGCTCCTTGCACTCCTCGATTGAGTATTTCGGCGTTTTTTCCATCCTGTGGTCTATAAAGTTGAGCACAAGGTTACCTTGATAATCTGTTATGGAGGATATATCGCGGAATACTTCCTTTAGCCCCTCTTCAATAAACCAGTTGTAGGAATTCTTTTGCACCTCGATCAGATTCGGCATGTCCAAAACTTCTTGAATCCTCGAGAAGCTCATGCGGACATTGCTGCCTAGTTGCACGGGCTTTACATTCACCATAGGCGTAACATCACTCCATTCAAATATTTGGGGCTTGAATCGCGCGTTTTTTTGTGATATAATATTTGCCGTAAAGCATATTTATCCATTTTGATACAGTATATTATTATATAACTCATTCCACAATATGTCAATACATATTTTGTCGAATTGGTTATTTTTTTTATTTTTAAATTTTTTCTAAAATTTGTTAAAGTTTTATAGCTTGCTGACGACAACATTTATAGGAGAACTGTATGCTCCAAGCATTACGAAGGAGGAACATAAAATGGCAGTAAACGGAATGGGCGGTTATAATTACAAAAACTTTAGCGATTATACGACAAGCAAGAAAGCAAGCGGTAAAACGGAAGAAAGCGAAGAAAAAGCGAAAGCGGCGTCCGGGTCTGAAAAGGCGTCGGAAACAAAACAGCCGAAAGCTGAAACCTACAAGCCCGACCTTGATAAAATCAATTCCATGAAGGCGGACCTAAAAAACAACATCGCGGCGTTTAAGCAAATGGTTTTTTCGCAGGTTAAAAGTCAGGGCAACATGGCCGATAAAGCCGGCGGAATCAACATCCAAGATCTTCTTAAAAACATTTCGCCCGAAGAAGCGAAGGCGAACATTGCCGGCGACGGGTATTGGGGCGTCGAGCAGACCGCAAACCGCATACTGGATTTCGCAAAAGCGCTTTCCGGCGGAGACCCCTCCAAGATTGAGACTTTGAAAAACGCGGTATTAAAGGGGTTTGAAGCCGCTGAGAAGCTTTGGGGCGGCAATCTGCCGTCTATCAGCTACGAAACAAAGCAAATGATACTTGAAGGATTTGAAGCCTGGGCGAACGAAAGCAAAGTGGAGGCCTAAAGGAAATACGCTTCGTGAACGGGGAAAATACATCCTAACCTGCCCGTTGTACCGAGGCTTAAAACCGGCTTTGGGAAGCAGAAAAAAACGTTCTAACCGTTCTGCCTTATTCACCGGAACCGGAATTTTGAGAACCTGACCCGCCAACATAATCTAAGATTGTGGCTGGACCCCGGAACCTTGTTGTTCCAAAATAAAATGGACGTCCGATTGGGCGTCCATTTTATTTTGCCATATATTGTCCTCATAGCCCAAAATACCGTTACCGCGGAGATTTTTTTCGCAATTTCCCATCTATGGGCAGCTTCCTGATACTATTCCCCGGTCTCTTCCTTTTCTTCGGGGGTAAACACGACGGTGACTTCTTCCGCCTCGTCGGCTTCAAGCGCGTCCGCCGCTTCCGTGAGCTTTTCCGCGACCGCCTGAGCCGCTTCCGCGATTTTTTCGGCGACCGCTTCTTTTACTTCGGCAGCTTTTTCCGCGACCGCTTCTTTTATCCCGGCGGCTTTTTCCGCGGCGTCATCGGCGACGCCTGCTGCTTCGGCAATCTTTGCGACGTCGGTATCGGGACCGGCTTCATAAGACCTCGGCGCTTCGTCTGCTTCAGGCTCAGGCTTTTTCTCCGCCGGTTCCATCAGCGCGCGCATGGAAAGGCTTACGCGCTTTTTATCAAAATCTATATCGGTAATTTTTACCAAAACTTCCTGCCCGACCGAAATCACATCCTCGGGTTTCGCGATGCGCTCGTTTGAAATCTGGCTTATATGGATAAGCCCGTCAATACCCGGCAGAATCTGTGCGAACGCGCCAAATGCCGTAAGGGAGATGATTTTCGCCTTACACACGTCGCCAGCTTTATGCTCGCGCGAAAGAATCTCCCACGGGTTGTCCTCTGTTTTTTTGTATCCCAGCGAGATTTTCTTGGCTTCGGGGTCTAAATCCTTTACATATACTTCGACCATGTCGCCGACCTTCAGCACCTCGGACGGATGCTTCACGCGGCTCCACGAAAGCTCTGAGATATGGACCATACCGTCTATGCCGCCCAGATCGACGAACGCGCCGTAGCTTGTAAGAGACTTTACCGTACCCTTGTAGGTCTTGCCGACCTCAACGTCTTTCCAGAACTTCTCCTCGAGCTCCTTGCGCTGCTCCTTGAGCACGTTGCGTATTGAGCCCACCGCGCGGCGGCGCTGCCTGTTCGTCTCAAGTATTTTAAACCTGACCGGCTGCTTTAAGAGCGTTTCAAGCTCCTGGCCTTTGCTCGCGGTAGCGTGTGACGCGGGGATAAACACACGTACGCCGTTCGTAACCGCAATCACGCCGCCCTTAACGACGTCCACAACCGTACCCTCAAGGATTTCACCGCTTTCCTCGGCCTGAACGACTTTTTCAAAGCCCGCGATGGCGTCAAGGCGTTTCTTCGAGAGCATCGCGGTGCCTTCGACGTCGTTTACGCGCAGTACAATCAACTCGAGCTCGTCGCCGACCTTGACAAGTTCCTCAAGGTTTGCGTTCGGGTCGTCCGTAAACTCGTAGAGCGGCACGTAGCCGGACTGTTTTGTGCCGACGTCGACCGCAATCTCGTTCGGCGAAACATTTGTTACAACGGCCGTAACCTTCTCCCTGGAATTTATCGTTTTAAGAGATTGCTCAAGCATCTCCTCAAAGCTCTGGTCATCCTGCTGGTTTAGAATATCACTCATGGTTTCTGCTACCTCCTTAATAATAAACGCCGGGGTCGATGCACCTGCCGTAATGCCGATATTTTGGCTCTTTGCATAAGGGATATGATAAAGCTCGTCCTTTGATTCAATCACAAATGCCGGGCAACACTCTTTTGATATTTCGGCAAGCCTTGCGGTATTCCCGCTGCCACGTCCGCCAACGACCAGCATAATATCGGATTTCTCCGCCAGCTTGGCGGCTTCCTGCTGCCTTAACATCGTAGCATTACATATTGTATCAAATATATTGATATTTGTATACACATTTCTTACAAGAAATGTGTATTTTTTCCATAAAAGCGAATTAAACGTGGTTTGCGCAAGTAAAATATAGCTTTTTTCAACAGACATCTCATCGGCAAGAAATCTTTCCATCTGATCCAAGTCCGAAAAAACATGGCATCCGGCTTTGCAAAATCCGACGATTCCCTTCACCTCGGGATGGGCGGCGTCACCCGCGATAAGCACCGTCTTTTTTTTAGAGGATGCATCCGACGCGATTTTATGTATCTTTGCGACATACGGGCATGTGGCGTCGTAATACGGGATTCCAAGGCTGATAAGCTCGTCGTACACCCTTTCCGGCACTCCGTGCGACCGGATGACGACCTTGTAACCCTTTGGCGCTTCGCTTGGCTCATTGATGATAACGGCGCCTTTTTTGCTGAACGCTCTGATAATCTGCGGATTATGTATAATCGGTCCAAGCGTAGCGATTTTCTCGCCGTTTAATAGCAGCTTATCCACCGCGCTGACCGCGCGCTCGACGCCGAAGCAAAACCCGGCGGTCTTTGCAATTGTTACAGGCATTACGCGGGCCCGCCTTCGCAGGCTTCGTTAAACTTTAAAAACAATTCCTTTATATCCGCCATGATTGATTTTGAGGCAATCCTAAGCGTCGAGGGCGTATGTACGTCAATTTTAAGCTGATCGTTTTTAATAAGCTTGCCGTAGCAAACCGTGACCTTACCTCGGAATTGCAGTTTTTTGTGGTAAACTATGGCGCATGGCAGAACATCGGCGCCGGTCTCCCCCGCAATCATCGCAACGCCGCTTCGCGCGCGTTTTGGCACGCCGTCATTTGAACGCGTGCCCTCAATGAACATCCCGAGCACACCGCCGCCTGCAATCCTGTGTCCCGCTTCCCTTATCGCCGCGCCGTCGCCTTTTCCCCGGTCGACCGGAAACGCGTTAAGCCAACTTAGCACCCGCCCGAAAACAGGATTTTTAAAAAGCTCAATCTTTGCCATAAAATGAATTTGAGGCTTGAGTCTTACTGCTAAAAAAAGCGGGTCAAATACGGAGATATGGTTGCTTGCCATAATAAATCCCCGGTCCATAGGGATGTTTTCAAGCCCCTCGTACCGCATGCGGTAAAAGACGCTGACAAAAAAGTGGCATAATGCTTTTGCGAACGCATAAAAACTCATACCGTTTTTTCCTCAATGATTTTCATGATTTGATCTGCGGTTTCCTTACACGTCCAGCCCGTGTTGTCGATTAGAACGGCGTCCCCGGCTTGTTTCAGCGGAGCGATGCTTCGGTTCATATCGTTATAGTCGCGCTGTTTTATTTCTGTGAGAATATCATTATAGCTTACCTGCTCGCCTTTTGCAACATGCTCTTCAAAACGCCGCTTCGCGCGCGCTTCCGCGGAGGCGGTCAGGTAAATTTTAACCTTTGCGCCCGGCAGAACTACCGTGCCGATGTCGCGGCCGTCCATGACGACGTTTTGGCCTGCCGCCATGTCACGCTGCAAATCGAGCAGGAAATCCCTGACCTTGGGAATCGCCGATACGTTTGACGCAGCCATGCCCATTTCAGGCTTTCTTATATCGTCGGAAACGTCGCGCCCATTTAAAAAAACACGCTGCACGCCGTCCAAATAATCAAGCTTTATCCGGATTTCATGCAGCTTAGCAGAAATGCCCGCAGCGTCTGTCGTACCGATATTACGCTCCGACGCGAACAGGCCGATTGCCCTGTAAAGCGCCCCCGTATCAACGTAAATATAGCCCAGCTTCTTTGCTACGGCCTTCGCCGCCGTACTTTTGCCGACCCCCGCAGGCCCGTCTATCGCAACCGAAATCATACCTCTGTCTCCTTTTATACGTTCTGCGCCGCCAGAAAGCCCGTGGAAAAGGCAATCTGAAGATTAAAGCCACCGGTATAAGCGTCCGCGTCTATGACCTCGCCCGCAAAAAACAGCCCTGGCACAAGCTTTGACCCCATCGTCCTTGGGTTTATTTCCTTTACGCTGACGCCTCCACAGGTGACTACAGCCTCCTCAATCGGGCGCAACGCCACAGGCGTAAGATTCAACCGCTTTAGCAATCCCGCCAAAGCAAGCCGTTGCCCTTTTGTAATGCTGTTCACCTTTACATTCCCCGGAATCCCTGAGAGCCGCACAATTACAGGGATAAGTTTTCGCGGCAGCAATTCCGAAAGGCTGTTTTGGAAGTCTTTGTTGAGATTTGCATGAAAGTCGCGCAAAATCCGCGCGTCAAGCTGGTCTTTAAGAAGCGCAGGTTTTAAGTCTATCGAAAGCGTGTAGTCCGATATATCGCCGTCCATATGGGCCGACGCACTCAAGACGAGCGGCCCCGACACGCCGAAATGCGTGAACAAAAGCTCTCCGAGCTCTGAGAACACGGGCTTTGCCCTTCCCTTTTTGAATAGCGAAAGTATGCAGTTTTTAAGGGACAGTCCCGTCAAATCGCGGCAAAAATCCTCTTTTATAACAACCGGTATCAGTGAAGGCCGAAGGGTTGTCACTGTGTGGCCCGCCTGTTTGGCGAGCGTATACCCGTCGCCGTCCGAGCCGGTCAGCGGGTAGCTTTTGCCGCCCGTCGCCACAACGATGCTGCCGGCGTAAAAATCCCCGGCATTTGTTTTAACACCCGCGACTCTACCGTCTGTAAATATAAGTTCTTTACAGCAAACGCCCGTCTTGACGTTCGACCCGCTCTTTTTTACAAACGATACAAGCGCGTCCACAATATCCACGGCTTTATCTGACGCCGGAAACACGCGCCCGCCGCGTTCCGTTTTAAGCGGAACATGCAAATCGTCCTTAAAAAGCCGCATCAAATCCTTAGGGCCAAACGCAGAAAACGCGCTGTAGAGGAATTTTCCGTTTGTTCTGACCGCCGCTAAAAGCTCCTCGCGGTTGCATTCATTCGTTACGTTACATCTGCCTTTTCCCGTTATCATCAGCTTTCTTGCAGGCCGCTCCATCTTTTCAAGCAGCAGAACGCGCTTTCCGCTTTTTGCTGCAAAGCCCGCGCAAAACAGCCCGGCAGCACCCGCGCCAATAATGATAACGTCCGTTTGATCCGGCATACGCTGATAACACCACCAGTCATTTTACATGGTTTATACGGAAAATGCAAGTTGTGACGTGAACATCTGGAAATTGTGAATGGGTTTTCACTGCGGAGATGACCGCGCGAGGCATGAGACGCAGGTGAGCTTTCGCCCGGCAAGGACGGCAACGAAGCGATGGCGGTGCGGCAGTAGAAAAAACATCACAAAGACCGTCTGAACACGGCGCTAGTTCGGCCTGTCGCCCGCGGTTTCCATCATGGCGAGTACCGCCTGCTTAAGCGATTTTTGCCCGGATTTCCCGAGCTTCGGATCGGATTCTAAAATCCGTTTCGCAGCATCGCCTGCTGATTGCATAATCGCTATATCATCTGCAAAGCTTGCGACCTTTAATGCCGGAAGCCCATGCTGTCGAAAGCCGAAAAAGTCGCCCGGTCCGCGCTGCTTTAAATCATATTCCGCAATCTGGAACCCATCCGAAGTTTTTTTCATGACCGAAAGCCGCTCGCGCGTACCCGCCGCCTTTGCGTCGCTCACAAGGATGCACCAGCTTTTATGCTCGCCGCGCCCCACCCTGCCGCGTAGCTGATGAAGCTGGCTGAGCCCGAACCGCTCAGCGTTTTCGATGAGTATGATCGTCGCGTTCGGAACATCCACGCCCACCTCGACAACGGTTGTCGATACAAGCGCCTGTATCTCGCCGTTTTTGAATTTACGCATGACGCTTTCCTTTTCCGCCGGCTTCATCCTGCCATGCAAAAGCCCTGTTCTAAATCCTTTGAGCGTGGTCCCTGAGATATGCTTTTCATATTCGATTGCGGGCTTTAACGCCGTTTCGGCTTCGCCCTGCTCAATCAGCGGACAGACGATATATGCCTGTCTGCCGCCGCTTATCGCGTCGCGCACAAACCCCATCGCGCGCGCGCGCTTTTGGCCGCCGATGAGAAGCGTCTCCACCTTTTTTCGCCCCGGAGGCGATTCATCGAGCACCGAAAGCTTCAGGTCGCCGTAAATAATAAGCGAAAGCGTGCGCGGAATCGGTGTCGCCGACATGACAAGCACATGGGCGCTTTCGCTTTTTTGCGACAGCTTCGCTCTTTGCGCCACGCCGAACCGGTGCTGCTCGTCGGTGACGACAAGACCCAGGTCAAAGAATTCGACGCCCCCGGACAACAGCGCGTGCGTACCTACCACACAACCGGTTTCACCGGTTATTAGCCCGTTTCGGATTTCCCTCTTCTTTTTTGCAGTTGTGCTGCCTGTAAGTAATTCAACCTTTACACCAAATGCGCCAAGAAATGCCCGCATGGTATCGTAATGCTGTTCTGCGAGGATTTCCGTCGGCGCCATAACTGCGGATTGCCGCCCGTTTTGATGCGCAAACCAAATACAGGCGGCTGCAACAAGCGTCTTGCCTGAACCCACGTCTCCTTGGAGCAGCCGGTTCATCGGGGTTGACAGCCGCATATCGCCGATCGCCTCGCCTATACACCGGCATTGCGCATTCGTCGGACGAAACGGAAGATGCTTATAAAACCTTGCAACATCGCGCGCATCCATCGGCCTTACAGTTTTTCTTAAGTTTTCGGCGTTTAGCATTGAGAGTCCAAGCGACAACAGTAGCAATTCTTCGAATACGAAGCGTTCCCGCGCCTTTTTCGCATCCTCTATCGTTAATGGAAAGTGTATATCCTTTACAGCAGTGCCGATACCTGCTAACCCGTATTGCGAAAGAATATCCGCGGGGATCGTTTCATCCGGCGGTCCGCACTCCGATAGGCATTGCTCAATGTTTGCCCTGATCATTTTCGATGTGATACCGGCAGTCTGCGGGTAAAGCGGCAATATCACGCGGTTTTTAGGTACCGGGTAAATATCCGGGGACGTCATCTCGCGCTTTAAAAGATTGCCCTGCGCCTTGCCGTAGAAGATGTACTCCTCGCCCTCTTTTAAGCCGTCAACCGTCCATCCGCAGTTGAACATGGTGATATCCAGCCGGCCCGTGTAGTCCTCCGCCACGAGCTTGAATATGGAAAGCTTCGCGCGTATGCGCTGTTCGCGGGACTTTCCCACAAGCCTTGCGCGTACGGCGCAAAGCTCAAATTCAGGCGCTTCCATAATGGAATAAGGCGCGCTCAAGTCAACGTACCCGCGCGGAAAATGGTACAACAAATCGCGCACCGTAAAAATACGCAGCTTTTTATAGAGGGCGGCGCGTTTTTCGCCCACCCCCTTTAGATACTGTATGCTTGTATCCAGTGTCGCCGCCAATCAATCACCGTCCGCCGGTTTTTTATCGTGGCCTTCCACGTCTTCTGCCCGTACAACTTTGTATCCCATAGGCCCTATGAATCCGCTCGGGAGGTCTATATCGTCCTGCCTTCCGGTTTGACGGGAATAGGGGCTTGAGATCTGGCGCCGGTAAGTATATCTCTTGTTGAATTTTTTATGGTATTTCCGGCTTGTTCGCACAGCGACCATCATGATCAAAAACCCCATAAAGATGACGGCTACCGTATGCCCGAGGTTCAAAGGCTCAATATCCAGAACCTGCAAAGCCGGTAACATTCCTTTAAGCATCGGCGCCACAACCTCTCAATAGCAGGATATCGTCAATGAATTATATTATACCACTTATACCACCATCAGACAAGGTTTGTAAACGTCAGCCGTTCATTGTCTATGATATGCTCAATCTGACGTTTAATATTTGCGACTTCCGCTGAAAACTCCCCGAATTCACCGCCCCGCGCAAGCTCCGGAAGCCTTGCGACACCGGTCGTAATCACGTCAAGGTGACTGTGCCGCACAAAATGTATCAATCTGCTTTCTTGCTGGTCCCAGTAGCTTTCAAGCTCATCCGCGCGCATTCCGAGCGTCTCCTTGTCTTTTTCCGAAAGCGGCTGGGTAAAGGCTTCCATCCTCTCCTGAATGCCCTTTTCAACCTCCGTCACCTTGTAGTAGGAATAACAGCTCAACGAGATAGCGACCGCTAAAAGGACTGCGCAAATAATAACACGCTTCACTTTTTGGCGCCTCCTTTTTTGTTTTTGACACAGAGATAATACTGCGCCCGGCGGTTCAGCGTCATAAGAAATACATCGCCAACCGTAAGGTTTTGCTTTTTGAGCTCCTGCTCGGCCCATTCCTGTTTGATGTTGCAGAAGTTAAACGCATCCGGCACAAATTTTCCGTCGGAGATAACAATCATCGACGGCGAATCGCATTCGTTTTCGATCGGGATTTTCAGCATACCGGCCGTGGCCTCGCGGGACTCGAATTTCTTGAAGACCGAAAGCTTCCCGGATGTCTCCACAATCGCGCACGAAACCTCGCCCACGTCAAAAATATTGGCAATACGAAGCTGGTCCACCAGGTCTTCAGTGGACCATCGAAGCTCGCTCATTACACGCTGGTCGATCATGCCGTCGCGTATTATAATACACGGGTTTCCCGTTATGATTTTTCGCATCGTATTGCTTTTCATCGTCAGCACCGATGCACCCACTTCGCATGCCATCAGCGTGAATATCGGCAGGACGCTCACCAAAATCGGAACGTTCATGTCCTCGATCGAAAGTGTTGCGATGTTTGATACAAGTATGGTAACGACAAGCTCCGACGCTTGAAGCTCTCCGATTTGACGTTTGCCCATGACTCTCAGCGCGAAAATAATCAGGGTATATAAGACAATGGTCCTAAGTAATATAACTCCCATGCGAAATCTCCTGAATTTTTGTAATATTATCTGCAAAAACAGGGCAATATATCCTTACTTTAAATTTCCAAACATAAAACCAAATCGCATGGGAAGAGTAAATATAACAATAATGGAAAGGAAGAATGAATATGCGAAACTTCAAAAAAATAGCAAAAGCTTTTGTGGGTGCCATCCTTGTGTTTGTATTGGCATGTATGCCTGTATACGCGGCGCTTGATACCGACCCGGATGCGTCTCACACCGCAAACGAAACGGCGCTCGAAAATGATGAAATTGACGTCAATGCGGAAGAAGGCGCGGCGGAAGACACGGCGCCCATGCCAATCAGCGGGGAGATAAACCCGGACACGGGACTTAAAAGCGTGGCGTTGCCCGGAGTTCTTGCATTGTTTTCAGCAGGCGCGGCGCTTGTCGTCATCGGAGATAAGCTCACAAAACGCAAAAAATAAATAAGAGTAAGAATCCCCCCGGAAGCTTGAAGCCTCCGGGGGGATTTCATAAGATTCTCATAGTCTTTAGGGGGTGCCGACAATAGGTTAAATCGAGATTTCGTTTGCAACGCGCACAAGGTTTATGTCGATGGTTTTTTCCATCTTAAGCCCTTCAAGAATATCCACATCGGTAGTTGTTGAGCCTTGCCTTGTGACGATCCTGTTGCCGATGCCTTTCATCAAAAGCTCCACCGCGTAATGCCCCATTTCGGAAGCAATCACGCGGTCCCTCGCCGACGGGGAGCCTCCGCGCTGCACGTGACCGATTACCGTGGCCCGCGCTTCAACGCCTGTTTTCTCCTGTATATACGCCGCAATCCGCGCCGCGTCCATCGGCTCGTCTCCTTCAAACTTTGGGTCCGCCTGCGTCACGCCCTCCGCGACAATAACGATAAAATGGCTTTTTCCGGTGCCAAGCGTTGTGCGCATCTTATTGATGATGTCACGCTCAAGGTCATATTCGATCTCCGGCACGAGAAAAGATACGGCGCCGTCGCAAATCGCGGAACGCAAAGCGATATCGCCGCAGTTGCGCCCCATGACCTCTACGACGGAGCACCTATCGTGCGACTGCGATGTGTCGCGAAGCTTATCGATGTTTTTAACGACCGTGTTTATCGCCGTATCGTAACCGATGCTGTATTCTGTCGCTGCAATGTCATTGTCGATCGTGCACGGTATACCAATGCACGGCACGCCTTTTAGAGAAAGGTCCCGGGCGCCGCGGAAAGACCCGTCGCCTCCGCACACCACAAGCGCGTCGATTCCTGCTTTCTGGCATGCGAGCTTGCCCTTTTCAACGCCCTCGTCGCTATTGAATTCGGGACACCGCGCCGAATACAAACACGTACCCCCGCGCTCCAGAATGCCGCTTACGTCGCGCAATGTCAGGTTTTTCATATTGCCGCTCATAAGTCCGTTAAATCCTTTATATATCCCCTTTACATTGATTCCGTTAAACAAAGCCGTCCTGGTAACGGCGCGCACGGCTGCATTCATGCCGGGCGCATCGCCTCCGCTTGTCAAAATACCGATTGTTTTTATTTTGTGATCCATGATTTTAGCTCCTATCCGCCGAAATTGCAAAGTTCTACAACTTTTCCCACATTACATTATATTCATATTCTTCATTAATTTCAAGTAGTAATTGAGAAAATCACAAGAAAATCACAATATCTGTGTGATAAGGGCGACGCTTTGCTCGCCTAGCAAGCGCCTGAGTTCCCTGAGCATTACGTCGTTTACGCTTACCCAGTAGCTGCTCGGCGTCCTTACGTATTTCCCTGTATCCATATAGTAAAAGTAAACTGGCGTTGCGCCCTCGAATACCCTTAAAACATTTACCGCAAGCTCTACGTCGCTGCTGTCCTTGTCCTTGAATTTGAGATAAAGCCCGTGTTTTTTATTTTTTATGCCGGATTCGTTTATTTTCGCGGGCTGTTTGCCGCGAAGCCTATTAAGCGCTTCGTCCGGCAAAAGGATTTCCTCGCATATAATTTGCGCGTTTTCCTCCTCGGTCGTCTTGACCCTGCCCTTTGCGACAATCACGCTGCCGACGTTTAAAAGCTGCGAATACTCCTGAAAAGATTTCGGGAACACAATCATTTCTATCGTCGCGGTTTTATCCTCCACGTCGATAAACGCCATCATGTCGTTTGCCTTTGTCGTTTTGAGCTTTTTCCCCGTCACGATGCCAAATATCTGCACTCTCGCGTCGTCCATAGACTTTGACGCGTGAATCTTTGATATGTCGACGGGCTTGAGCTTCACGGAAAGCTCATCGTGCTCCGAAAGCGGATGCCCCGAGATATAAAGGCCGGTCGTCTCCTTTTCGCCCGCCAGCATCTGAATGAGCGTGAACTCCTCCTGCCACGGCAGCGCGTATTCGCCGCCTCCGTTCCCGGATAACCCCCCGAACAAATCCATCTGCCCCGTTACGTTCGCGCGGTTTCTCGCTTCGATCTCTTCAAGCAAGCTTTCAAACCCGAGCAGCATCTCGCGCCTGTTATGCCCGAAACAATCAAATGCACCGCATTTTATAAGGCTTTCGATTGCGCGGCGGTTTAAGTCCTTGCCTGTCATTCGCTCGAAAAAATCAAGCAGATTTTTAAACCTGCCGCCGTTTTTCCTCTCGCTTATCAGTGACGCGATAAAATTCCGCCCTAAATTTTTTACGGCAAGCAGACCGAAACGGATTTTGTCGCCCACGACCTCAAAACCCGAGCCGCTTTCATTTGCGTCGGGCGGCAAAACCTCAATGCCGAGCTTACGCGACTCCGAGATGTGGTCGATGACCTTGTCGGTCGAATCAAGCACGCTTGTGAGCAGCGCCGCCATATATTCGCGCGGGTAGTGAAGCTTCAAATACGCGGTCTGGTACGCGACCAAGGCATACGCCGCCGCGTGCGACTTGTTAAACGCGTATGACGCAAAGCTGCTCATCTCATCAAAAATATCGTTTGCGACGCCGGCGGGAACGCCGTTTGCGACGGCCCCCGCGCATTCTACGCTGCCGTCGTCTTTTTTCGCGCCGTAAATAAAGTTATGGCGCTCCTTTTCCATGACGTCGTGTTTTTTCTTGCTCATAGCGCGGCGAACCAAATCCGCCCTGCCGTAGGAATACCCGGCAAGCTCGCGGCAAATCTGCATGACCTGCTCCTGATACACGATACAGCCGTAAGTCACCTCAAGGATTGGCTTTAGCAGCGGCGTTTTGTACGTTACGATACCCGGGTTGTGGCGGCATTTCACATACCGGGGGATGGAATCCATCGGACCGGGGCGGTACAGCGATATGACGGCGATGATGTCCTCCATATGCTCGGGCTTTAGCTGCACAAGCACGTTTTTCATACCGGCCGATTCAAACTGGAACACACCGTTTGTCTGACCCCTGCCGAACATCTCGAACACGCTTTTGTCGTCAATCGGTATATCTTCAACCGTAAAACCGGGCTCATACCGCCGTATCATCTTTTCTGCGTCGCTTATGACGGTGAGCGTGCGAAGTCCTAAGAAATCCATCTTTAGAAGCCCAAGCTCCTCTAGCGTCGTCATCGGGAACTGCGTGATGATAGATGCGTCGCTTTTCTGGAGCGGCACATACGTGTCGGCGGGCTCGCGCGTTATCACGACGCCCGCCGCGTGGGTTGACGCATGCCGCGGCATACCCTCGAGCTTTTGCGCCATGTCGACCAGTTCTTTTATCTCCGCGTCGCCGCTGTACATCTCCATTAAATCGCGGCTTGCCTCTTTCGCGCGGGTGATTGTCATACCGAGCTCGAACGGTATCAGCTTCGCGATTGTGTCGACGCTCTGGTAGCTCATCCCGAGCGCCCGCCCGACGTCGCGGATAGACCCGCGCGCCGCCATCGTGCCGAACGTGATAATCTGCGCAACATGGTCCGAGCCGTATTTTTCAACCACATAATCGATGACTTCCGGGCGCCGCTCATAGCAAAAATCGATGTCGAAATCCGGCATGGATATCCGTTCGGGATTTAAAAACCGCTCAAACAGCAGGTTGTAGCGCATGGGGTCTATCCCCGTGATGCCTGTGATATACGCGCATATGCTTCCCGCGCCGCTTCCGCGCCCCGGCCCCACCGGTATCCCCTTTTCCTTTGCGTATGCGATAAAGTCGTGAACGATCAGAAAATAATCAATATATCCCATTTTTTCAATGACGGAAAGCTCGTACCGGAGCCGCTCTGTTTCTTCCCGCGCCGGATTGTCGCCGTAATATTTTTTTAGCCCCTCGTAACAGAGCGACCGGAAGTACTCCTTGTTGCCGCGCCCGTCCGGGGCTTTAAAATACGGCAGCTTTGTTTCGCCAAACGTAAAATCGAGATTGCACATACCGGCGATTTTCCCAGTGTTTTCAACCGCGCCGTCATACGCGCCGAAAAGAGCGCGCATCTCAAGCTCGTTTTTCAAGTAAAACTCCTCGGTCGAAAATTCAAGGCCGCTGCCCTCGTGCACCGTGCGGTTCGTCTGGATGCACACCAGTACGTTTTGCGCTTTGGAATCATCTTTCTCAACATAGTGGACGTCATTCGTCGCGGCAAGCGGAACGCCTGTATCGGCCGACAGCTTTACAAGCTCGGGAAGTATTCTTACCTGCTCTTCTAAACCGTGGTTTTGTATCTCGATATAATAGTTTCCGTCGCCGAAAAGGTTATTGTAATAAAGCGCGGTTTCCCTCGCCTTTTCATAGTCGCCGTTTAAAAGGTTTTGCGCGGCCTCGCCCGCAAGGCACGCCGACAGGCACACAAGCCCCTCATGGTGCTTTTCTAAAAGCTCGCGGTCGATCCTGGGCTTTGAGTAAAACCCGTCGATAAACCCGTATGACACGAGCTTTATCAGATTTTTGTAGCCCGCCTCGTCCTTGCATAAGAGGATCAAATGGTAAGGCGAAGAATCAATGTACTGCTGGCGGTCGAAGCGCGTGCGCCTCGCGACGTAGACCTCGCACCCGATGATTGGCTTTATCCCCTGCTTTTTGCATTCCCTGTAAAAATCGATAACGCCGTACATCACGCCGTGGTCCGTTATGGCAAGGCTGTCCTGCCCCTGCTCCTTCGCCGCCGCCACAAGCTTGTGAAGCCTGCACGCGCCGTCAAGCAGGGAGAACTCCGTATGGACGTGTAAATGCGTAAACGCGCTCATTGCTTCCCCCTTATCCCCGCCGCGAGCTTTGAAATCCTGTCAAGCCGGTGAAACACCCCGGAACGGCTTAAGACCGGCGACGTTAAGCCGCCAAGCTCCTTAAGCGACATGTATGGGTTCTGAAGCCTTAGCTTCGCGATTTCCTGTAAATCCTCCGGCAGCGATTCGCTCCCGGCCGTTTCAAGCACAAGGCTGATATCTTTAATTTGGCTTCTCGCGGCGTCCACCATTTTATCGATGTTCGCGGTTTCGCAGTTTGTCGCGCGGTTTGCGTTGTTGCGTGCGTTTTTCATCATCTCGACGTCAATCATCGCAAGGCATGATTTTGGCGCGCCCATCAGCGTCAGCAAATCCTCGATATAGGCGTATTCCTTGCCGTATATAACGCACGAGCCGCGCCGGTGCGTTGTCTTAGCGCCTAAAAGACAGGAATCGAGCACCGACTTTAAATCCTTGCACAACGCTTCGTCCTTTACGACAAACTCGATGTGATAGCTCTTTTCAGGATCGGTTATGTTGCCGCACGCAAGGTATGCCCCGCTTAAAAACGCGCACACATTCCCGTGACCTTTTAGAAGTTCTTTGTTGACGCCGGCTGTTTGTCCGAAAATATCAAGAAGCTTTTTCCTGTCGCCGGCGCCGTCAAGCCGCGCGGTGTAGACCGTCTTGTCGTTTCGCACTTTTTCGCCGGTCATGAGGCTTTCGGGGGGGGCGAGAAAATCATTTAAAAAGGACAGGTACAGCTTAAATATTTCGTAGTTTTCAGTCGCGACTAAGACGGAGGATTCAGAAAAACCCTTCGCAAACAGGAACAAGCCGTATGCCTGCGCCTTTTTAAACCGGGCGCGCAACTGCTTGTTCTCAAGTATTTCCGTTTTTAACGCGGCGGAAAAAGACACGTTAATCCTCCTAAAGCTAAATCGGGTTAAAATAAGAACCTGCGGTCACAGGCTCTAATTCGCAAGCGTGATATGGCGGTGTCGCGTCACCGCGCGGATGCCCTGTCCGCTTAGATGCGACGCGATCAGCTCCGCGAAAACGACCGAGCGGTGCTTGCCGCCGGTGCATCCAACTACGATGACAAGATGGCTTTTCCCCTCCTGGACATAAAGCGGGACCAGATAATCAATCAGGCCGAAAAGCCTTGGCAGCAGCCCCGCCGCCTGAGGCGACGACAAAACATATTCACGGACTTCTTCGTCAAGCCCTGTTTTATCGCGCAGCTCCGGAACATAAAAGGGGTTCGGCAAACATCGCACGTCAAATAATAGATCAGCGTCGGGCGGCAGGCCGTGCTTAAACCCGAACGATACGCAGCTCACCGTCATCGTGTTTTCGCCGTTATTTGAAAAAAGTTGAGCAACAATGGACTTTAGCTGTGCGTCGGAGGCCTCCGACGTGTCTACGTCGTAATCGGCCGCGCTTTTCGCAAACGCAAGCATCGCGCGCTCTTCTTTTATCGCGTCCTCGATCGACGATATTTCCCCGGAAATCAGCGGATGCGTCCGCCTTGTCTGTTTATAGCGGCATATCAGCACGTGTCCGGCGCAGTCGAGAAACAATATTTTGAGCTTATACCCTTGCGCTTTGAGCTCGTCCAAGCAGCTTTTAAAATCGGAAAACATCTCGCGGCTTCTCACGTCCACGACGATTGCTATTTTGGAAAACTCGCCGCGGCTTTGCTTTGATAGCTCGGCAAAATTTTGCACAAGCGCAGGCGGTACGTTGTCAACGCAATAATATCCCAAGTCCTCAAGCGCGTCCGCTACATGCGTCTTCCCCGCGCCCGACATCCCGGTGACGATTAAAATATTGGTATGATCCATATACGCACTTCCTACCTAATCCGGGCATTTCAGATCGTGTTAACAGGCCCCGACCACTTTTACCTCGCAGCTTAACTCCACGCCTTTTTTCCGCATGACTTCCGCTTTTATTACATCTATAAGCCCCAACACGTCTAAGCATGTCGCGCCGCCGGTGTTTACGATAAACCCCGCGTGCTTTTCGCTTACCTTAGCGCCCCCAACCGTTCTGCCCTTTAGCCCGCATTCATCGATAAGCGCCGAGGCGTATCCCGTAGCCGGCCGTTTAAAGGTGCTTCCGGCGCTCGGTATGTCAAGAGGCTGCTTTTCTCGCCGCCGTCTCATGAAATCGTCCATCTTGGCCGTGATTTCAGATTTATCGCCCTTTTTAAGCTTAAACACGGCGCTTGTGATGACAAACCCGCCTTTGCTGTATGCGCTGTGTCTGTAGCTAAGATCAAGCGCTTCGCCTTTAAACACGCCCATGTCGCCGTCCATCGTCAGATGCCTCACGCTTTTAAGGACGTCTTTCATCTCGCCGCCATACGCTCCCGCGTTCATGCAGACGGCGCCTCCCACGCTGCCCGGTATCCCGTATGCAAACTCAAGCCCGGAAAGACCGTGCTCTGCGGCAAACACGCACAATGATTTAAGCGACGCGCCGCTGCCCGCTTCAACGGTATCTTCTCCAATGAGCCGGATTGTGTGCAGCCCTTCCCCGATATGCAGCACTAATCCGTCAAAGCCCTCATCCGAAAACAGGACGTTCGAGCCGTTTCCAAGCACGAAAACTCGCGCCTTAAACCTGGCGGCGGCTTTGAGAATCTTTTTGATTTCACTTTCGTCCTTAGCCTCGATAAACAATGCGGCGGGACCGCCGATTTTAAACGTGCAGCGGCTTTTCAGCGGTTCGTCCGTTAAAACCGCGGCGCCAAGCTCCCCGCAATATTTTGAAAGCTCTAAAAGGCTCATGTCACCGTCCCCTATTCGTCCCAATCGTGCGTTTTGCCTTCTTCAAGCGTTTCTTCCAGCATACCGAGCTTGTTTAAAAGCTCCTGCGCCGAGTTGAAGCCCATCTCTTTCTGGCGGTTGTTCATCGCGGCTACCTCGATGATGATGGCAAGGTTCCTGCCGGGCTTGACGGGGATCGTCACCGACGGCACCTTGTTCCCTAAAATATCGGTGTATTCGTTATCGATGCCCATTCTGTCATACAGCTTGTTCCTGTCCCACTGCTCAAGCTGGATGATCATATCGATCTGCTGGGTCACCTTTACGGAGCCGATGCCGAATATGCGGCGGATGTTCACAATCCCGATACCGCGCAGCTCCATAAAGTGGCGGATATTTTCAGGCGAACTGCCCACCAGCGTTTTTGACGAAACGCGGCGGATTTCGACCGCATCGTCGGCAATCAGCCTGTGCCCGCGTTTTACAAGTTCCATAGCTGTTTCGCTTTTACCTACGCCGCTCTCGCCAAGCATCAAGATTCCCTCGCCGTGGACCTCGACCAGTACGCCGTGCCTTGTAACGCGCGGCGCAAGCTCGACGTTGAGCATGGAAATCAGCATCGCCAGGTATTCCGACGTTAAGATGTCCGTGCTTAAAATCGGGCATTTGTATTCCCGCGCAGCTTTCAGCATTTCATCGGGGATTTCCATGCTGCGCGCGACGATGACGGCAACCGGCTTATGCGAGAAAAATTCAAATACGCACTTTCTGCGTTCCCCTGGTTCAAACTGGCCGATGTACTCGATCTCGGTTTTGCCGAATATCTCAATGCGGGAATTGTCGAAAAAGTCAAAGAATCCTGTCAGGTGCAAGCCCGGGCGGCTCACCTCCATTGAGTAGATTTCAATCCCGGATGCGTCGCACGGCAGGTAGATTTCCGTTAAATTATGCGCCTTTATAATTTTTGAAAGCTTGACTGAAAATTGTTTTTGCAAGATATGTTCACTCCAAACTTTGAAGCTGTATTCAATAACGAGAAATGCTAGCGCGGCGAAGCGAAAATTTCGCAGTGCAAGGCAAATTTTTAAAGTAATGCTTTGTGCATTGCAAGAAAATTGAACGACGCAATGCGGAAATTTCGCCGCCGGGATGGCGTTTTGAGTATTGAATACAGCTTCTTACATTCGTTCCATTTAAAATATACCATAATCCATATCATTTAACAAGTTGACAAACTTTTCCCGATTTACTATTATTAAGGGTATTATATCGGGTATCATATCATATGTAGTAAAATGAATTATAAGAATGGCAGGAATAATCCTATGAAAATAGCTTTATTTACAGAAACATATTTCCCTAGCGTAAACGGGGTCGCGGCCCATGTCAAGACGCTGAAAAACGGTCTTGAGAAGCTTGGCAACGAGGTTCTTATCGTCACGGCGGATAAACACTGCAAGCATCATTATATCGATGACGACAATATCCTCCACTGCCCGTCTACCGAAGTAAAGCGCCTTTACGGGTTCGGGGCCGCACCGCCTTTTTCGTACAAACGCATGCGCCTGATTACAAAATTCGACCCGGACGTTATCCATATCCATCAGGAATTCGGCATCGGGCTGTCGGGGATACTCGCCGCGAAAAAGCTGAAGATACCGCTTGTATACACACTCCATACGGTCTATGACCAATATATCTACTACATCGCGCCGCCGCCGTTTATCCGCGCCGCCACCAAGATGTCGCACCATTACGAGCGGTTTATCGCAAGCCACGCGTCAGAGCTTACAGGTCCGTCGCAAAAATGCGAGGAGTATTTTAAAAAAATCGGTGTGCGAAAAGACGTAAACTTAATCCCCAACGCCATAGACCTTGAAATGTTCGATCCCGCCCGCGTAAAACAAAGCGATAAAGCCGAGTTCCTCAATAAATACGGGATTCCCATCGGCAAGCTGCTTGTCTGCTTTGTAGGCAGGCTCGGCAAGGAAAAAAGCGTGGATGTATTGCTTGAATACTGGGCGGAAACAATCACACGCAACGACGATATGCACCTTGTCATTATCGGCGACGGCCCGGATAAGCGCTCGCTTGAGCTTTTGGCGGAAAACCTTAACATCAAGGATATGGTGACCTTCACGGGGATGATAAAGCACGACGCTATGCCGGTATGTTTTGCGGCGTGCGACGTTTACGCGACGGCGTCGCTTTCGGAGATGAACTCGATTTCCATGCTTGAGGGCATGGCAAGCGGGTTGCCGGTTTTGCAGCGTTATGACGAAATGAACGCAAGCCAGATCGAGGTCGGCGTGAACGGCTACCTGTTTCACACCGCGCAGGAAATGGCAGGGCGCCTTCGTGATCTAAAGGCGCTTTCGCCTGAAAAGCGGGCCGGATTTGAGGAGCGTGTTATCGGCTCGGTCGTATCGCGCGGCGTAAACGAACTTGCCGAATATATGCTTGGCGTTTACAAAAAGGCATTGAGCGAAAAACCGGATATCGGCGTAAAACGCAGGCTGCGTTTATAGTGCAAAAACGGCGTATCGGCGCAAAGGAAACCGGTTTCTAAAATAAAAACGCCATGCGAATTGTAACGCCTACAAATCGCATGGCACTTAATATGTGGTTGGGCCCTAAGCTTCTTCCTAATCTAATTCATCGTTTTCGTCGTCGTCCGGCTCTTTTTCCGCCAGCGTAGCAGCCGTGCTGATTTCCGACGCCACCACGTTTTCAAGGTATTCATGGTATGCTGTAAGAATCTGCGACTCGATGAGCTTGCGCGCTTCAGGCGTAATTGGGTGCGCAATATCGCGGAATACCCCATTGTCGTCTTTGCGGCTGGGCATAGCTACAAATAATCGCTCAGGCCCTTCGATAACCTTTATGTCATGCACGGCGAAAGCGTTGTCAAGCGTAATGGAAACAAGCGCCTTCAGCCTCATGTCTTGGTACGTCCGTCTGATTCTGATATCGGTGATGTTCACGAGAAGTCCCCCTAGTTTATAATCTTTTTTATTATTTAAGTTATAAGAATAAATATACCTTGTTTCTTTTTTTAAATTTATGCAATATAATATGAAGCAGATATTATGATGCGCATCAGCGCTTAAAGGAGATTTTTATGTTTAACGAAAAAATGCTTGAATCCGCCAAAAAGCTGCACTTCATAGGAATCGGCGGTTCGGGTATGTTCCCGATTGTACAAATCCTTGAAAGCCAAGGATACGAAATCACAGGCTCCGACAACAACGAAAGCGATACGCTTGAGCTTGTCAGGAAAATGGGTATCCCGGTATTTCTGGGCCACGACGCCGAAAATATCAACGGCGCCGATATGATTATTTATTCCGCGGCAATTTCCCCTGAAAACCCGGAGCGGACAGAAGCCTTAAAGCTTGGGATACCGGCTGTCGAGCGCTCGGACGTCCTTGGGTATATCACGCGCCGGTACAAAAACAGTATATGTATTTCCGGCACCCACGGGAAAACCAGTACTACCGCCATGCTTACGCATGTGCTTGTCAGCGCGGGCCTTGACCCGACCGCCGTAATCGGCGGAAAGCTCCCGCTCATCGGCGGATATGGCCGCGCAGGAAAAAGCGATATCATGACGTGCGAGGCATGTGAATTTGTCGATACCTTTTTAAAGCTGTCAAGCGATATTTCAGTTATACTCAACGTCGATGCGGACCATCTCGACTACTTTAAAACGCTTGATAACGTAATCGCCTCATTTAGAAAGTTTGCCGAAAACACAAGCCGTGTGGTGATTGTAAACGGCGACGACAAAAACGCAATGAAAGCCGTGGATAAAATTACCGGCAAAAAGATCGTGACGTTCGGGTTCTCGGATAAAAATGATTATTATCCCGAAAATATCCGTAGGTCAGGGCCTGCCGGAAGCGCCTTTGACTTGATGTGCCGTGGAGAAAAACTAACGGAGCTTGAAATCGGGATTCCTGGTATCCACAATGTTTCAAACGCCGTGGCGGCGTTCATAGCGGCCCTTGAGGCAGGCTTAACGCCGGAGATGATGTCAAAGCATTTTCCCGGCTTTAGCGGCGCCGGCCGGCGGTTCGAGGTGCTTGGTAAACGCGGCGGCGTCACCGTCGTTGACGATTATGCGCATCATCCCCTCGAAATCGAGGCGACGTTAAAGGTAGCGAAAGCAATGGGCTATAACGCTGTTTGGGCCGTGTTCCAGCCGTTTACCTATTCTCGCACAAAACTCCTCTTAGAGCAGTTCGCCGACGCGCTTAAAATCGCGGACCGCGTCGTTATGTCCGAGATCATGGGCGGGCGGGAGAAAAATACTTACAATATCCACACATGCGATTTGGCTGAGCTGATTCCCGGTTCCGTCTGGTTCCCCGGGTTTCCCGAAATCGCAAAATACGTCATGGAAAACGCGTCAAAAGGAGATCTTGTCATCACGCTTGGCTGCGGCGATATTTATAAGTGCGCAAAAATGATGCTACAAGATAAATAATCCTCTTTTGTCGCTTATTATCATTGATGATATCATTTTACAAAAGATATTTCAAGTGCGATAATGTATCTTAATACAATTCATCTTATATTTTTGCATTTAACGCCTGATAATTTGTACGAAAATCCTTATTATTTAGCAATTCTTATCTTATTAATTTACCAAACATTACCAGAAAAAAATAATAGGTCGCGGCAGTGCGTCAGATATTTCAGCGGGGTAAGCGCGATGGTTCGGGGAGATATGAATAAGGCCGCCTGAAAGGCGGCCTTTTGTAATGGGTTTATGCTATATTACTTTCCGTTTACTGCTTTTCTTTTCCGCCCTGCGCGTCTTCGGGCGGCTGCGGCGATTGCTGCTGTGCCATGCGCTTTTTAATTTTTTTATCGGAACGCATTACAAAATAAACGATGATAAGCGTTATCGCGCCGATTAAAAGCAAAAACGGGAAAATCGACACCACGAATATGACAAACCCCTGCACAAAATCCGAGAAGTTTTCAATCGAGGTCGAAAACGCGTGTGAAATCCGCTCGCCGAACGTCGCCGGAGCATCCTTGACAGGATCGTATTTCACAACCTCTACCAACGCGATGTCAACGGTGGAAAACTGCACGCTGCTGTCCATGCGGCGAAGCGCCGAGGTCAGGCTTTCAATCTCGTACCGAACGTTCATAATCTCTTTTTCAACCTGAAGAAGATATTCAAGCTCCGAAGCGTTTTCGAGCATCGATAAAAGCCTTTCCTCCTGAATACGAAGCGAGTTTAGTCGGGCCCTGCTGTCGTAATAGTGCGCGGTGATGTCGTCGCTGTACTGGTCGCGGCTTATGATATTAAAGTCATTGTTTCCAAGGGAATGGATGAACGCGTCAATGTTTTCCGCCGGTATTCTCAGCGTAAACGAGGCGGTTCGCGTACCGCGCTCGCTGTACATGTCAAGCCCCGAAACGAAGCTTCTTTCAACGAACCCGCCGAAGCTGACGGCCGCTCCCGTGATAAATTCAACGCCCCTGTCAAAGGAAAGCGTCTGGATTTCAAGCCGCGCGTTTTTGATAATCTTGCGCGCGTCTATCACCGGTTCCGTTTCAGGCCCCGCTATGCCTCTTTCATCGGGCGGTAGCGGTTCCGGGCCGGCGGATTCCGCAACGTCTAAATCTTCATTCCACACTTCTTCCATAACCATATCTCTGTTTGCCGGCGCGGCCATACCCCCCAAATCCGATTCATAACCATAAGCGACGGCGGCCACCTCAGCCGTAGCCGGGGCGGATTGCGGTGCAGGCGAGTAATCGTTTTGGGTAGAGGCGCCGCATCCCGCGATCAAGGACAAAACAATAGCAGCCGATAAAACAATTAAAAATCTTTTTTTCATAAATGCCTCCAAATGGTAATATTTCTATAGTAATTAAGTGCGTCTGCCTTTACGTTTTTTTGCATGAATTTAAAACCGTAACCAAATATTAACTCCGGCGTAACAAATGAATCCGCTATTGTAAAAATGGATGACCTGTATTATGATAAATCCATTATGTATGATGGGAATGATGCACAGCATGGAACTTAAAAAAAAGGAAGCCTTGGCAAAAAATCATATCATATTCATTATTTTAGCGTGTTGCGTGTATATTGTGTATGCGTTTTACTTAAACGGGTTCGGCACAAACGCTCCCGTTATGATGGCGTTTTACAGCATTACATCGGCGCAGCAGGGTTTTATTTTTACCATGCAGTCGATTGGCGCGCTTTTAATGTCGGTGTATCTCGCGCTTCACGGGGAGCGCTACAATAAAATCAACGTATTCGCCGCGGGAACGCTGATGTTTACTGCCGCAAGCTTAGCCGTGGGACTTGCGCCCCCTTACATTCTGCTTATCGTTTTGGTAATGGCAGGCGGCGCCGGATACTCGGCCTTGGACATCATGTTAAACAGTATGATACCGGAGCTTTATCCGAACCAAAAAAACACGCTGCTTCCGATAGCGCACGCGTTTTTCGGCACGGGAGCAATGATCACGCCTATCCTGATCACAACGCTTGTAAACCCTGATATCCCGTCTTCGTTCTCAAAGCCGTTTTTACTTATCGGCGCGGTGGGCGCCGTCATATTCACCGCCTTTTTTATCGCAAGCAGGCGTGTAATCCCAGAAACGCCATACTACGATATGGCGGCTTTAAAAAATCATACGTCCGGCAACCAGGCGGAAATATTTAAAACAAAGAAAGCATGGATGTTCCTTATAGCAGGGGTTATGTTTTTTTCTTTCCAGCTTGGCATCGTAAGCTGGCTGCCCTCATATTGCCGGGAGATAGGGCTGGATTTCGCTTCGTCCGGCGCCATGCTGACCGCTTTCTTCGCAGGCTCGCTTGTCATGCGGTTTTGCGGGCCTATAATCCTAAAGAAGATGACGGCGAGGAAAGCGTACATACTGTTTGGCCTGTTTTCAGCGGGAGCGGTCGCGGCTGCCCTGTTTACGGCAAACCACACGGCAATGACGGTATGGATCGCCATAGGCGGGTTCATGCAGGGGTCGTGCGTTGCGTTTTTGTTTTTGATGTCCACCGGGGCGTTTCCGCATCGGGTAGCTTCCGCAAGCTCGCTTATAACCATCTCGGTAAACGCGGGGGCCATGACCGCGCCGCTTTGGATGGGCGGCCTCGCGGAGCTTACCGGCTTTCGCGCCCCTTTGCTTTTAGTCTGCGCGCTTATGGTTCTGTCCGTGCTTTTGATCGTCCGGGTTGGGGAACCTCTAGCATAAAATTTTCCAGCCGATCAGGTATTCTATCGCGTCCACGGCGGACAAAAAGCTTTCGGAAGCGCCCGATGCTTTTAATATGGACTTATCGGAACCGGTGTTGTTGCGCAGGCGGTATTCCGCCGGCGAACATCCAAGCCGCTCTGAAAACGCTTTCTGCAGGTATCGGTAATCCGAGTACCCGCTTTGAAAGCATACGTCTAAAAGGCTCATGTTTTTGTTTTCATCAAGCAGCCGCCTTGCCTGGTTAAAGCGCAGGTTCTTCACGTAATCCTGAAAGCTCTGGTTTATGTTTTCCCGAAAGAAGTGCGATAAGTAAGAAAGCGACAGGTTTTCCTGCTCGGCGATATCCGATAGAAGGATTTTATGCGTAAAATTTTCGTCGGCATAATTGAGTATCCTGCTCAGTCTGCTTGCCTTTTGCCCCTCCGCCTTTTTTTCCTCGTCAGTCAGGACATGGTACGGAATTAAACTGATGAGCTTTATGAAAAGCATATTCAAAGCCGACGCGCAGTAAAGCTCGTATAGGTGTTCCTTTCCGAAATAGTAAAGCCCCAGATCGATAAGCATATCTACAATCAAATCAAAATCCTGATTTTGAAGTACGGATTCCAGTATCGTGCAATCAAACGCGAAATTTGAAATTGACGGGTATATATTTGCGAAAAACATCGGCGATATTTGAAACACCAGCAGCATTGGCGCATCCTCGCCAAGGGCTGTGAATTCATGCATTTCGTTCGTATTTAACAAGATCAGCGACGGCGCTTTCGCCTTGTAGCTTGCCTGCCTGAGCGACACCTCAATCTCCCCGTCAAGCATCAGGATTAATTCCAAATCCCTGTGGAGGTGCTGGTTGCGGTAATCGACACTGTTCATAAATATGTTCAAATACTTCATCTGCGGGTATGACACTATCTCAAATTCGTTTTCCAAGGTTAGACCTCCTTGCTTATCAATTGTAAACATGTTTTATAATTGCCTTTTTATTATATACCATAAAAGAAGACAGAACAAGTAAAACAGCAAAATTGTCGTAAAAATATAATAAAATAATCGATGTTACAAGTCGTTTTTTTATATATACTTTATTTCAAACCATTTTATAAATTGTAAAAATTTAGTAAATATGAATAATGGGGAGGTTGCAATGTCCAGATTCAAGTATTCGGCAGGTCCTTGGAACGTTAATACCGGCGCAGATTCTTATGGCCCCGCTACAAGGGATGAGATTCCTTTAGAAGAAAAAATCAAAAAATTTGCGGAGCTTGGCTTTTCCGCGGTTCAATTTCATGACGATGACGCTGTCCCCAACATAAACGACTTAAGCGAAGGCGATATTAAAAATGAGGCCCGCAAGCTAAAAGCGGTGCTCGACAAATACAACATGGCCGCGGAGTTCGTCGCCCCAAGGCTTTGGTTCAATCCAAGAACCGCCGATGGCGGGTATATGTCAAGTTCGAATCAGGACCGGGAATACGCCATGTGGCGCTCATACCGCTCAATCGATATAGCAAACGAGCTCGGCTGCGACTTAATCGTTTTGTGGCTGGCACGCGAGGGAACCTTGTGCGCTGAAAGCAAAAGCCCTATATGGGCGACGAAACGGCTGGTCGAATCCATCGACAAAATGCTTGAATATGACAAAAAAATCCGTATCGCCATCGAGCCTAAGCCAAACGAGCCCATCGACAGGAGCCTTTGCGGCACAATCGGGCATGCATTGGCGATTTCGGCGGCGACCATCGACCCGTCGCGCGTAGGCGGTAATGTCGAAAGCGCACACGCCGTTTTAGCCGGCCTTGACGCTACAAACGAGATGGGCTTCGCACTTGCGTTCGATAAATTGTTTACAGTCCATTTAAACGACCAAAACAGCATCAGGTTTGATCAGGACAAAGTTTTCGGCGTTGAAAACCTGCGTTCGTCGTTTAACCAGATTAAGCTTCTGTGCGAGAACGATTACGGCAAAAACGGCGAATATGTCGGCCTTGACGTCAAGGCCATGCGCACCACGAAAAACGAAGACCGCTACAAGCATTTGGAAAACAGCCTTAAAATCGCAAAAGCGTTGGAAGACAAAGCTATGCGGTTCGATTACGAGTTCCAGAAAAAATGCGTGGAAAACCGCGATTTTGAGGCTCTTGAGATGTATGTCATGAATTTGCTTATGGGGCTTGTGTAGCAGAAACTTACTGGGAAAGGAAGCTATGTTAAATGAGTGAGCTGCTCCGGATTGAAAACATATGTAAAAGCTTCCCCGGCGTAAAAGTGTTCGACGGCTTTGACTTTGACCTTATGTCCGGGGAAATCCATTGCGTATGCGGCGAAAACGGCGCGGGAAAATCGACGATGATCAAAATCCTGTCGGGCGCGTATAAGCCCGACAGCGGCACATATTACTTTGAAGGCAAGGACGTCGGCGCGCTTACCCCGCACAGCGCGATAGAGCTTGGAATCCAGACGATTTACCAGGAACACAACCTTTGCCCGCAGCTATCCGTCGCCGAAAATTTGTTTATCGGCAAGGAAGTCCTGAAAGGCGGCTTTTTGATCGACCGCGCCTCAATGGTTTCACGTGCGAAGGAAGTGCTGGAATACTTAAACACCAGCATCTCGCCTTATGATATTGTAGGCAGCCTAGGCAGCGGCGCGCAGAAAACCGTTGAGATTGCGCGCGGGCTTGTACAGCAATCGAAGGTCATGATCCTCGACGAGCCGACCGCATCGTTTAACCGCGAGGAAAGCAACCATCTTCTCGAAATCGTGCGCACCCTGCGCGAAGCGGGCCTCGGCATCATTTACATATCACACCACCTGGAGGAAGTCTTCCAAATCGCCGATCGGGTCACCGTTATCCGCGACGGCGAGAAAATAAATACGCACCCGATCGAAGGGCTGACGGAAGAAAAGCTGATCAAGGAAATGATCGGCCGTGACGTAAGCATGCTGTTCGACCGCGAGACGTTCGAGATCGGGGAAGAAAAATTCCGTGTGGAGAACGTATCAGGCAACGGCGTAAACGATATTTCGCTGCATGTAAGAAAGGGCGAGCTGCTCGGCGTCGCCGGGATGGTCGGTTCCGGGCGCACGGAGCTGCTGGAGCTTTTATTCGGCTCAGCGCACATGTCCTCGGGGGAATGCTTCATTGACGGGGAGAAAGTCAAAATCAATTCCCCGAAGCAGGCGATTGCAAACCACATATGCTTTATTACGGAAAGCAGGCAGCGCACAGGGCTTTTCCTTGACCACACCGTGGTCGCGAACTGTGTGGTCGCAAGCTTTTCAAAAGGCCGCAAGGCTCTTGCCATGCCGGCGGAGGAAGTCAAGATTGCCGAGGAATACATAGACCGTTTAAGCATTAAGACGCCGAGCGCGCTGCAAAAGGCCGTGTTCCTTTCCGGCGGCAACCAGCAGAAGGTTGTGCTGGCAAAATGGTTTATCACAAACGGGGAAATCTTTTTCTTCGACGAGCCGAGCCGCGGCATCGACATCGGCGCTAAAGAGGAGATTTACGTCCTCATGTCGAACCTGCTTCGTGAAGGAAAAAGCATCGTCATGGTTTCGTCGGATATGCCCGAATTGATTTCCATGAGCGACCGGATTATGGTAATGAGGGGCGGCCGCTTTGTGGGAGAACTCTCCAAAGAAGAAATTTCCGAGGAGAACATACTGAAACATTCTATCGGAGGGGTCAAATGATGGATAAGGGAAGTGGCCGTAATCTTGGCGAAAGAGTTTTAAGGCACGAGGTTACGCCTGTTTTTAGCGTACTGCTTGTTTTTATGATTGTCGTCAGCATCATGTCGCCTCATTTTATGAGGTTCCAGAATATCAACAGCGTTTTCCAAAACCTGTCGATTGTCGGCATGGTCACGATGGGAATGGGGCTTGTAATGATTTCCGGCGGCATCGATTTGTCCGTCGGCTGGATGATGAGCCTTTGCGGCAGCTCAGTTGCGTACATGATGGTAAACTTAGGGTTACCGGAGGGCCTCGCTTTCGTTTTGGGCCTTTTGCTGGGCATGGCGCTCGGCACGATCATGGGCTTTATTATCGCAAGCACAAAAATTGAACCTTTCATCATTTCCCTTGGGTTTATGAGCGCGTACCAGGGAATTACATATATCATAACCGGCGCGCGTGAAATAAAGCTTCAGCCTGAAATGTTTACCGCTTTAGGAAAAACCCGAATATTCAACATCGGCTCGCCCGTTTACTTCTTTGTAATTTTAACGGCGATACTATGGCTTCTTTTGAAGTATACCCGTTTCGGCCGCAGGCTTTACGCTGTGGGCGGAAACGCGGACGCCGCATATTTAGCCGGTATCAACGTGCGCCTGTTTAAGATGGGGATTTATACCATTAACGGTTTCATCGTGTCGTTTGCCTCTATGGTATACGTTTCACGCCTCGGGACAGGAAGCCCTCTCATCGGCCTCAACGCGGAGATAGACGCAATCGCGGCGGTTGTCGTCGGCGGCGTAGCGATGAAAGGCGGCAAAGGAAATATGTGGGGCGTGTTCATCGGCGTTGTGCTTTTGGCGTTTATATCGAACGCTTTAAACCTGATGGGGATTTCCCCATTCTACCAGTACCTGCTCAAGGGCGTCCTGATAGTAGGCTCGGTGCTAATCAGTTACTATGGCGGTATCAGAAGCCAGTCTTCCAAAAGCAAGGCTTGAGCGCACTGCCTTTAGTAAAATAAACATCATGCATAATTAAAAGGAGGATACTCAGTGAAAAAGATTTTATCATTCATTTTGGCAACAGCACTTTTAGCAGTGATATTTGCGGCGTGCGGCGGCTCGCCCGCACCGACGGAGCAGGCCGCGGAACAAGCTCCGGCGCCCGCCCCCGCTCAGGAGTCCCCGGTGATCGAGGACCTTGAGGAAGTAGCCGACACGGACGTACACGCAGGCAAGAGGGTTGCGTTTATCAACGCGGGCCCCGACGATTATTACAAACAGTTCGGAGATGCTTTCGCCGCAATCGGCAGGCAGTACGGCTGGGACGTCACGGAAATCAACTCCGAGTATGAGCCCGCGAAAGAGCTTGCCAACGTCGAAGACATGATCAACGCGGGTATGGACGCCATCGCCGTTATCACGGTTTCGATGGAAGCCGCGGGAGAAGCCTGCATCCTTGCGAACAACGCGGGCGTTCCGATTTTCTTCGTAGCAGGTACCCCTGACGAGTCGAGAGGCGCAAAACCCAACGGACACGTAACGGACAACTTCCTTTACATGGGTTATCTTGTCGGCAGGTTTGTCGGTGAAAACTATCCCGATGAAACAGTTGCTTACACCATCGAAGGCTTCTTGGGGCAAGGCACCGCCGAAGCCCAGACCGAAGGCTTCAGAAGGGGTCTTGAGGCCACCTCCGGCGCCGAAGTCGTAAGCCTTGGCAGCGGCGAATGGCAAAGGACGCTTGCAATCCCGATTATGGCCGACCTTATTACATCCGGCAGAGAATGGAACGTCATTTACGGCGCGAACGACGAAATGACCGACGGCATCCTCACCGCGATTGAAGAAGCCGGAATCGACGCCAAAGACAAAGTAGTCGTCTCCTCAAACGGCAAGGAGCTTGCTTGGCCGTGGCTGAAAGACGGCAGAGTAAAAGCCGACTCTCCGAACCCGCCGTCCCTGAACGCCGACCTCAGCGTACAGCAGATCGTAGCGCATTTTGAAGGCAGGCCCTTCCCGCAAAAAATCCGCATTTACGCTCCCGCGGCGCTGACGGCCGACAACATTGACACCGCAATCCCGTGGGTCGTTTCGGACTATATTGCCGGACGCAACGCAGGTAACTTCCCATACCAGCTTGATTACTACGAAAACCTCATGAAAGAAATGGAAGCCGAGAATCCCTGGCTTGTTGGTTAACCCGCTCATATAAATCCATGATCCCGACGCCGGGCCGCTTAACGTTTCGCGGCCCGGCTCATCAATAACCAAAATTACTTTAAGGAGTGAAGGCGTTTGTATATTCTGAAATACGGTATGGTCGGCGGAGGCGAGGGCGCTTTTATCGGCGACGCGCACCGCAAATCCATTAACCTTGACGGCAAAGCCAGGCTGATTTCCGGTTGTTTTTCCAGGAACTGGGATAACACTCTTAAAACAGGTGAAAAATTAGGCGTCGACCCCGAGCGGCTGTATAAAGACTACGCTGAAATGGCGAAAGCTGAAGCCGCCAGAAGCGATAAAATTGATTTTGTTGTTGTAGTTACGCCTAACTCCTCACATTTTGCCGTTTGCAAGGCGTTTCTTGAAGCGGGAATCAACGTGGTATGCGACAAGCCGCTTGTGTTCGAGATCGCCGAAGCTGAGGAGCTTATGCGCATTGCTAAGGAAAAGGAGCTGCTCTTTGCCGTTACATACACCTATAGCGGACATATTACGTTCAAGCATGTGCGCGAAATAATCAAAGCAGGTGAGATTGGCGACGTCAGAATGGTTATGGGCGAATACGCGCAGGGCTGGCTGTATTCGGGCGACGGCGGCAAGCAGGGCTCGTGGCGTATCGATCCCGGGCAGTCCGGCATCAGCAACGCGCTTGGCGACATCGGCACACACGTCGAGAACTCCGTATCCATGATGACGGGGCTTAAGATTAAACGCGTGCTTGCCAAAATGGATGCCATAGTCCCCGGCAGGACGCTCGACGACAACAGCGTGGTTCTTGTGGAGTATGAGAACGGCGCGTCCGGTACATACTGGGTCAGCCAGTTTGCCATTGGCTGCGACAACGACCTTAAGGTGCGCATCTTCGGCTCCAAGGGCAGCATCGAGTGGAGCCAATTCGGAAGCGAGGACGTCTTCATCACCGGCGAGGACGGCATCCGTAAGCTTCTGCGACGCGGTTACGGAGCTATCGCGCCAAACGCCGCAAGATACGGGCGTTTGCCCGCCGCGCATAACGAGGGGTATCTAGAGGCGATGGCTAATATTTACTCAAACTTCTGCGACTGTGTAATCAAACAGTCCGAAGGAACGCTTGCTCCGGAGGATATAGATTATCCGGGACTTGAGGAGGGTCTTGACGGCGTCAAATTCATCCACAAATGCGTGGAAAGCTCAAAGAACGGAAATGTCTGGGTAGATTTTGATTAGGGACTGTTTGGGAGGAAGCAACATGAAAGTCGGAATGTTTTTAGTAGTGGAGCCTTTAGCGCCGGTCAGCCGCCAGCTCGAGCTTGTGAAGTCCTTTGGATTTCACTGTGCGGACATCACCGATACCCATGCGGGCGGAAGCATGTTTGCGTCGGCCGGGTTTTTGCCGAGCGTCAGCCTTGACGATAACCCCTTTGAGGTCGTCCGCATGTTTCGGAGCCTAGGCATTACGCCCACGACCGTATGCGCGCACGCGGCGCTTCTTGAGCCGAGCAGCCCCGCCGCCTACCAGACGGACGAAGTCATGAAAGCGATACGGTTTGCGGCGGCTGTCGGAATCAAGGAGGTCGTGACGACCGAAACCGAACCGCACAGCGACTGGGCGAAAAATCTCACCCACGAGCAGATGGTCTTTACCATATGCGAAAAGCTGTATGTCCCGTGCCAAATGGCGGCCGATTACGGCGTCCGCCTGCTGATGGAGCCACACGGCCCGATCACAAGCAGTATGCAGGGGATGCGCGACGTCTTCAGGTTCCTGGATAATCCCCAAGCGCTTGGCGTAAATATGGATACGGGAAACTCGTGGCTCGGCGGCGTCGACCCCGTGGAGATGGCAAAGGAGTTTAAAGATAAAATCCACCATATCCACTGGAAAGACTTGGGCGAGGAATGGATTCCGAAACGCGGGACAATGTTCGGCTGCGGTTTTTCGACCATCGCGCTGGGCGACGGCGTGGTGGACGTGAAAGGCGTAATCGATGTGCTCAAGGACAAGGACATTGAGTATTCCACGCTTGAAATCGTGGGGAACGAAGACATATTGCGGAAAAGCAAGGCGTTTGTTGAGAAGCACTGGAAATAAAATAATAGATTGAAAGGATGAATACCATGGCAAGACCCGTCACATTATTTACCGGCCAATGGGCCGACCTGCCGTTTGAAGAGGCGTGCAAGCTGATATCCGAAATGGGGTACGAGGGCGTTGAGCTTGCTACCTGGGGCGACCATCTGGACGTGCATAAAGCGGCGTCGGACACGCGTTATGTAGAGGAACGCAAGGCAATCCTTAAAAAATATAATCTTGGCTGCTGGGCGATCAGCGCGCATTTATCCGGCCAGTGCGTCGGCGATTTGTGGGACCCCCGCCTTGACGGCTTCGCCCCCGCAAGCCTTGCCGGAAAGCCTGAGGAAATCCGCAAATGGGCGATCGAAGAGGTCAAGGCGACGGCAAGAGCCGCCGCAGCTATGGGCTGCAAAATCGTCACTGGATTCATGGGAAGCCCGATTTGGAAATACTGGTACTCTTTCCCGCAAACGTCCGAGGAAATGGTTGAAGCGGGCTTTGACGAGATTGTCGAGCTTTGGTCCCCGATTTTCGATGTGTTCGACGAAGTGGGCGTAAGGTTCGCGCTTGAAGTCCATCCTACCGAAATTGCGTTTGATTACTGGACAACCAAAAAACTCTTTGAAAAATTCAAAGACCGCCCGACCCTCGGATTAAACTACGACCCGAGCCACCTGCTTTGGAATATGCTCGACCCCGCCGTTTTCGCAAGGGATTTCGCCGAGAAAATCTATCATGTACATATCAAGGACGCAAAGCTCAACCTTGACGGGCGCAACGGTATTTTGGGCTCCCACATCACATTCGGCAGCACACGCCGCGGCTGGAACTTCGTCTCGCCGGGACACGGCGACGTTGATTTCGATTCTGTCATCCGCGAGCTTAATCAGGCAGGGTACACAGGCCCCTTGTCCGTTGAGTGGGAAGACTCCGGCATGGACCGGGTATTCGGCGCTACCGAAGCGTGCGAGATGACAAAGCAAATCAACTTCAGCGCTTCTAATGTGGCTTTTGACAAAGCGCTTGCGACCGACTAAAATTTCCCTTTGAAGAAAAGCTCTGTTGGCCCCGGTCAATCGGGCTTTTCTTCGCAGCATATAATCAAGCGCCCCGCAGCAAGCTACGGGGGGTATGAAACCCACGAGTGGGAATCAACCGAGGAGGATATATGATATGGCACAAAACAAAATCGCGATTATCGGCGCCGGCAGCATCGTATTTTCCAGCACGCTGTTAAACGATATATTTAACGTAAAGGAACTCGACGGCTTTCAGATCGCGCTGATGTCCCCTACCCTGTCGAAGATCGATCGCCTTAAGCATTACGCTGATAAAATCATCGCACAAAGCGGGCTTAAAACAAAAATTTATGCGACGACCGACCGCCGCGACGCGCTCAAGGACGCAAAATACGTCATCCTTCTCTTTCAAATCGGGGGGATGCAGGCATTTCGCTGCGACTATGAAATTCCGCTTAAATACGGCGTAGATCAGTGCATCGCCGATTCGCTGGGCCCCGGCGGCGTCTTCAGGCTGCTGCGCAGCGCCGCCGTCTTAAGGGATATCGATAAGGATATTCTTGAGCTGTGTCCCGGCGCCCATGTGCTCAACTACGTAAACCCGATGGGCGCCGTATGCACATATCTCGGGCGCTACACGAAGATGAATTTTGCAGGTCTTTGCCACGGCGTACAGACGACGATGGACCTGATCGCGGGATACACCGACACTCCAAAAGACGACATCGACTTCATAGCCGCAGGTATCAACCACATGGCGTGGTTCTTAAAGCTTGCGCATAACGGCCGCGACCTTTACCCTCTATTACGCGAGCGTTTTGAGCTGCCGGAATATTACATGAACGAAAAGGTGCGCGGGGAAGTCATGCGCCACTGCGGATACTTCATGACAGAATCGACCGGCCACCTTTCGGAGTATCTGCCGTGGTTCCGCAAGAATAAGCACGCGCTTGACACCTACTGCGACATGCCCGATTTCGGCGGGGCTTCCGGCGCTTACTACAAGTTCTCGGCGGCGATACAGGAAAAATACGAAAACAACGACGTCTTCGCACTTGAAACCGGCAAGCTTGAACCTCGAAGCAAGGAATATTGCTCATACATCATCGAGGCGCTTGAGACCGGCAGGCCGTTTAAGCTAAACGGCAACGTTCTCAACCGCGGCTACATCACGAACCTGCCGGAGAATGCCTGCGTTGAAATACCGATGTTTGTCGACAGGCTCGGGCTTCATCCCACCGTCATCGGGGACTTACCGGCGCACCTTGCCGCGATGAACCAGTCGAACATCTCGGTCCAGTCACTTGCCGCCGACGGCGCGCATCTCGCCGACCCCGAGCTTGTCTTCTGGGCCGTCGCGATGGACCCTCTCACCTCCTCGGTTTTGACGCTTAGGGAAATCCGGGAGATGGTAGCAGAGATGTTCGAAGCCGAAGCCGAGTGGCTTCCGGATTTTAAAGGCAAGAGCTTAAAGAAGCTAAGCGACATCCTGATACCCAATGGCACAAAACCCGCCGACGTTCCGGTCGACCCCGCCCTTGCCATCAACAGCCGCTTTGGAAAATTGTAACGGAAAGGGGGATAACTGCATGAAAATTGGCATGAACCTTCTGCTGTGGACCGACGAGCCCAGCTTTGAAAAGCACCTTCATCTGGTAGACAACATCAAGGAGATCGGATTTGACGGCGTGGAGCTGCATGTTGGGCTAATTTCCAAGGAGGAGTGCAGGCGCTTCGGCGACTACGCAAAATCCATCGGGCTTGAAACGACGGCGCTATCCGTTTTGAGCATGGACGGCAACCCGTTAAGCCCCGATAAAGGTATGCGGCAAAAATCCGTGGACGAATTCAAGGCATGCATCGATAAAGCCGCGGCGCTTCAATCGAAGATAATAGCGGGGCCGTTTTTCCAGTCGCTCGGGTATTTTTCCGGCGACCGGCCTACACAGGCGGAATGGGACTGGTCCCTTGAAACTGCAAAACAGTTTTGCGATTACGCAAAAGGCGCCGGCATCGACGTGTCGTTTGAGCCGCTCAACCGATTTGAAATATACCTTTGCAACACGCTGGACAAAGGCGTTAAGTACATCAAGGAGCTTGGATGCGACAACGCCGGCCTGTTAATGGATACGATGCACGCGAACATCGAGGAGCTTGACATTGTAAAAAGCGTAGAGTCTGCGCTTGGATATATAAACCACGTGCATATCTCTGAAAACGACCGCGGTATCCCGGGAACAGGCCACGCGGTTCCGCCTGCGCTGTTCCGTGTGCTAAAGGACGGCGGCTATGACCGCTGGCTCACCATTGAGGCGTTCAACATGGGCACGCCGTCGCTTGCCGGGCCCCTGCACCTGTGGCGCACCTTCGCGCCGAGCGACGATGCGCTCGCAAAACAGGGATACCGGTATATCAAAGACAATATGAATTAGAAGGATGTGCTCATATGGCATATAAAACCCAAATTCAAGACGCGTTTACGAAAGGGAACGGCGTGCTCAAGTTCGCGCCAAGCTGGGTTCCGAGGCCGTTTAACAGGCCCGGGAAACGGCTGAAGCTACACCCCGACGACTACTACGCCTTTGGCATGAAGCACGGTGCGATCGTAGAGCGATGGTTTTCTTCGGTAACGAGCACCGCTATTGGAAACATCGGCGAAGGCTTTGGATTAAGCCAAGTCGACACCGACGGCACTCAGGGGGGAAAAGTGCCGTTCCCGGAAGCGCTTAAAGAATTGGGCGCGTCCTTGATCGGACAGGAGCTGTACTTAACATACGGCACATGGCCCATGTTCGCAAAGTTCTTTGACTACCAGTGGCCGCTGTTCCACCACCTGCATCAGGACGCTGAAGCCGCGGCTCTTGTAGGTATGAATGCAAAACCGGAGCACTACTTCTTCCCCGCCCAGTACAACAACCATCCGGGCGACTTCCCCGTCACTTATTTCGGCTTCGACCCGAGCGTCACAAAAGAAGAGGTCATGTACTGTATTCGAAATTATGACAATTTCGATACACGCATCACGCGGCTTTCCCGTGCGTTCAGGCTTGAAATCGGTACCGGCTGGTATACGCCGCCCGCCGTCATACACGCGCCCGGCTCCCTTTTGACATACGAGCCGCAGTGGGCAAGCGACATCGCCTCAATCTGGGAAAACGTAGTCGCGGGCGAGGTAATGCCGCGAAAGATGATGGTCGGGAATATTCCAAAAGACAAGGCGGATGATGCAGACTTTATTTTCAGCTTGCTCGACTGGGAGGTAAACACCTGCGCCGATTACCGCGAGAGGTATTTCCGGCCGCCGCTTAGCTCCGCAAAAGACCACGCGCACCATGAAAACTGGATTTGCTACGGCAACGAATACATCGGCGGCAAGGAACTCACCGTCTATCCCGGACAGACGATTGTATCAAAAGAAGAAGCCGCGTACGGCTGCGTCGTCGTTCAGGGATACGGGAAATTCGGCGCATACCACTGCGAGGCTGCGAACATGATACGGTTCGGTCAGCTTTCCGCGGATGAATTCTTTGTCAGCGAGGACGCGGCAAAGCAGGGCGTTACAATCACGAATCACGCTGTTTACGAGCCCCTTGTCATCCTCAAGCATTTCGGGCCGAACTGCAAAATGCCGGCAGTTTGATGTGAAAAAACATGAATGCCGGTTCATGTGCAGTTCACACGCTTGCGAAGCAAGCCTGCACACACGGGCACGGCGCTTCGTTGCGTTAACCGCCTTATACGCGTTCTACTATTTTCTATGCGTTCTACTATTTTCTATGCGTTCTACTATTTTCTATTCTCTATTCTCTAACTACTATTTAGGAGGCTCTATCATGAAAAAAGTTTCGATTGGCACCTGGGCGTTTACTTTCGGCGCGTATGCCGACAACCCCGTTTCCCTTGAAGAGCTGTGCAAAACATTGAGCGAGATCGGCTACGACGGCGTCAGCATGGGCGGCTTTATGCCGCATGCCCATCCTGATTTATACGACACCGAGGAAAAACGCGCGGAATTACAAGACATGCTCAAGAAGTATAACCTCGGCGTCGCGGATTTCGCGGCGGACCTTTGGAGCGTGGATTCCCTCAAGCAGACGGACGAGTGGCTTGCGCTCTTCGACAAAAACTGCACCTTCTGCAAGCAGATGGGCTGGCCGATCATCCGCATCGATTCGGGCGCTCCGCCGATCCTGCCTGAGGGGAAAACATACGCGGAGATCAAGGAATTTTTCATTAAGACATTCAAAGACATGGCGCAGCGCGCGGCCAAAGACGGCCTTGAGATTGTTTGGGAGTTTGAGCCGGGCTTCATAATCAACGAGCCTAAAAACATCGTGGACGTCGTGAAAGCCGTAAACGAGCCGAACTTTAAACTTCTCTTCGATACATGCCACGGGCATATGGCGGCCGTCGTCGGCTCGCGCCATATTGATGAAGGCATGACGCTAAAGGGCGGGCTTGCCGAGTTCATCGGGATGTGCAAGGACCTCATCGGGATTGTGCACGTCATCGACTCCGACGGGACGTTAAACGACGCCGAGACAAGTACGCACGCGCCCTTCGGCGTCGGCGAAATCGATTTCGATGAGGCCATCCCCGCTTTCTTAGAGGCAGGCTACAAGGCTGATTGGTGGGCCATCGATCTCTGCGAATGGCCGGAAGCGCTCAAGGTGATGAAGGAAAGCAAGGAATTCGTCGACGGCTTTAATAAAAAATACTGTTAGGAGGGCTTGGGGTTATGGCGGAAAAAATGAAAGCGCAAGTTTTATATGAACCGAACATCATGAAATTCGAGGAGATCGACGTTCCGGAGATCAGCGCCAATGAAGTACTGGTCAAGGTTAAGGCCGTCGGCATTTGCGGCTCCGACATTTCCTATTACTACGGTCACAGCCCGCTCGGGACGCCTGACGGAAAAGGCCCGCTCGTCATCGGGCACGAGTATTCCGGCGAGATCGCGGCTGTCGGCGACGTGCCGAAGTCCTTAGGGCTGTTTAAGGGCGGCGAGCGCGTGACCGTAAACCCCGTTATGCAGTGCAACGCCTGTCCCGCCTGCCTCAACGGCCAGTATAACGTATGCTCCTATTCGTCGGTTCCCGGCGTTACGGCAAACGGCGGTTTTGCGCAGTTCAGCAAGGTTAACTACACACACGTTTATAAAATCCCGGACAGTATTTCGTACGTTGACGCGGCCCTCACCGAGCCCCTTGCGTGCGCCGCTTACGCCGTCAAACAGCTCGACGTGGGGCTTGGGCAAACGGTTGTTGTCATCGGCCCCGGCGGCATCGGGCTGATGATGGTACAGCTTGCGAAGAGCCAAGGCGCGGGCCGGACCATCCTTGTCGGACGCCGTGATTTCCCGCTTCGGAAAGGCCTTGCAGTGGGCGCTGACCACGTTATCAACAGCGCTGATAAATCCTCCCCCTATTACGCTGAGAATCTTGCCGAAAAGATAAAGGAGCTCTCCGGCGGCCCAGCCGAGCGCTGCATTGTTTCTACCAGCACGATGGACGCGCTGCAATCGGCTCTTGACATAACGGGCAACCGCTCCACCATCGTCTATTTCGGGCTTCCCGGTCCGGACGATGAGCTTCGCGTCAACGTGCTTGAAGCCATCAACAAGGACAGGATTATCAAGTTCTCGTGGCTCGCGCCCGGCGTTTGGGACACGGCGCTCAAAGCGGTTGCAACGGGCAAGGTGAGTCTCGGCGATATTATCACGCATAAATTCTCGCTTGCCGATACCGAAAAAGGCATCAGGTTCATGAAGGAATCAAAGGAAGATAAAGTCAAGGGCGTTGTAATAGTAGACGAATAGCATAAAACCGGCAGCATTTAAAGAAACCGGCGGTTTGAAAATTGAACCGCCGGTTTCTTGCGCGTATGCTTTACAATTTACACCTGTTCTGTTAAAATGAATCCTGTATTCTAACCGGTCTAAGCTGGAGGGGTTCTTATCAACACGCAACAAAAAAACGGTAAACTGAAGCTGATGTGGGAGCTTTTCTCCGTGAGCGGCAGGCTTCTGTATATCGGAAGCGTGTTTTTTATGGCGGCGTCAATTCTTGCGACATACGCGGTTCCGCAGATTATCCGGTTTGTCGTCGATAACCTTGTCGGCGGCCTGCCGCTTACTTCCAATGTTTTTGTCGCGGCTCTCGTCGAGCGGGCCGGCGGCGTGGAATATTTGCGCGCCAATATATTATCTGTCGGCGCGTTTACGCTTTTGGTGGCGGGAGCCGGCGGCTTATGCAATTTCATACGCGGCCGATTTCTTATTTTAGGCTCCGAGGGATTTATCAGGCGGCTTCGTGAACGGCTGTATTCGCATATCCAGAAGCTGCCGTATGCCTGGCACGTAAACGTTCAGGCAGGCGATATCATCCAGCGCTGCACGTCGGACGTCGAGGTTGTCCGCAATTTTATCGCAAGCCAGCTTATAGAGATGGCCCGGACACTGTTGCTGTTCGTGTTTGCGTATATCATATTATTCTCGATGAATGTGCCTATGGCTATGGCGTCGTTTGTTTTCCTGCCGGTCATAATCGGGTATTCCTTCTTCTTTTTGCGCGGCGTCGGAAGCCGTTTTCTTGCGGCGGATGAAGCCGAGGGCCAGCTTTTATCCGTGGCGCAGGAGAATCTTACAGGCGTGCGCGTTGTCCGCGCGTTCGGGCGCGAGCGGTACGAGATCGACCGCTTCGAGCGTGAGAACAACAATTTCGCGAACCTCTGGGTGCGCCTTGGCAGCCTGCTTAGCTGGTACTGGGGCACAAGCGACATGATAACCGCACTGCAAATGATTATAACGTGCGTCGTCGGCGTGTACCAGGCAGTGGCGGGGAGCCTTACGGTCGGTGAGTTTATTGTATTTTTGTCGTATAATTCCATGATCATCTGGCCTGCACGCGGGCTTGGCAGGGTGCTTTCGGAAGCCAGCAAGACAAGCGTGTCGCTTGGCAGGATCAAGGAGATCCTCGACGCGCCGGATGAGCTTGACTTACCCGGTGCGTTTGAAATGCCGGTTGACGGCGACATCGTGTACGACGGCGTAACGTTTTCATACGGCAACAAAAAGGTTCTTGACAACGTCTCCTTTACCGTGGAGAAAGGCACGACCCTCGGCATCCTCGGCGGCACCGGCTCCGGCAAAACGACCGTCGCGCATTTGCTCTGCCGGCTGTATGATTTAGAGCCCGGAAACGGCAGCATCTCGATTGGCGGAGCAGACATCACGGAATTTAAGCGCGCGTGGCTTCGCCGAAATATAGGCATAGCGCTTCAGGAGCCGTTTTTGTATTCGCGCACAATCAAGGAAAACATTGCGTCGCTCATGCCGCGCTACACCATTGACGACATACGTAAGGCCGCCGGAATCTCCTGTATCGGCGACGCGGTCGAGGCTTTCGCGAACGGATACGACACCGTCGTCGGGGAACGCGGCGTGACGCTTTCCGGCGGGCAGAAGCAGCGCGTGGCAATCGCCCGCGCCATACTCGGCAATCCCCCTATTATGGTGTTTGACGACTCGCTTTCGGCGGTCGACACCGAGACCGACGCGAAGATACGCGCAGCACTTAACGAGCGCACAAGCGGCTCCACCGTGATTATCATATCCCACCGCATCACATCGCTGCTAAAAGCAGACAAGATTATCGTGCTGGAGGACGGGCGGGTCATCGAGACCGGCTCACACCCGGAGCTTTTAGAGCAAGGCGGCGTATACAGCCGCGTATACGGCCTGCAGTCAAGCATCGAGGAGGCGGACGCTTAAATGAACTATTTCGAGGAAGAAGAATATCTAAAGCCGTTCAGCTTAAAAGTATGGTCGAGTATGCTGCCGTATTTTAAGCCATACAAAAAAGAGCTTGTCATCGTTGCGCTCTTTATGCTTTACTGCGCGCTGATAGACGTTGCGATACCACTTTACCAAAAGCATATCATCGACAGCTTTATAATCCCTAAAAGCACCGCCGGGCTTCTCCCCGTCGTTTTGCTGGGGGTATTCTTTGCGGCGACGGCAATGATCGCCGTCGTTTTCTTCACAAGGATTGCGATAAAAATCGAGATGAAATTCTCCCGCGATTTAAAACGCGACCTGTTTAACCATTTGCAGACCCTCTCGCTTTCGTACTACAACACCACGCCCGTCGGCTACATGATCGCCCGGGTGATGTCCGACACCGGCAGGATCGGCGAGATCGTGGCGTGGGGCCTTGTAGACGTGATGTGGGGATTCTCCTGCGCATTGTTCGTTCTCGTCGCCATGCTGGTTTTAAACTGGAAAATCGGGCTTATCATGTTGGCGCTTGTACCTGTCATGCTGCTTGTGACGATATGGTTTCAGAATAAGATACTACACTATAATCGTCGTGTGCGCCGCGCAAACTCCCGTATCACAGGCGCGTTCAATGAGGGAATCCTCGGCGCTCGCACCTCAAAAACACTTGTAATCGAGGACATAAACTCCGCCGATTTTTCACGCCTTACAGGCGATATGCGAAGAAACTCCGTCAAAGCGGGAACGCTATCCGCAATTTACCTGCCGGTCATCCTGTTCATCGGCTCCATCGCGGTGACGGGCGTTCTCGTTTCCGGCAGCGGCTTTGTCATGAACGAAAGCATGCCCTACGGAACTTTTTCCGCAATGATTTCCTATGCAATCATCATATTCGAGCCTATCCAGCATATCGCGAGAATCTTCACGGAGATCGTTGCGACCCAGGCAAACATTGAGCGCGTGAACGGGCTTTTTGAGAAGAAACCCGAGATCACCGACTCCCCCGCCGTCATAGAAAAATACGGCGACAACTTTAACCCGAAGCGCGAAAACTGGGAGCCGATAAACGGCGACATCGAGTTTCGGGACGTCACGTTCATGTACCCCGACGGGCACGAGAACGTGCTTGAGAATTTCAGCCTCACAATCCCCGCCGGTACGACAGTCGCGATTGTCGGCGAAACAGGCGCCGGGAAATCCACGCTTGTGAACCTTGTATGCCGGTTCTTCGAGCCGACAAGCGGCAAGGTTCTGATAGACGGCCGCGATTACAGGGAACGCTCGCAGCTTTGGCTGCACTCGAACATCGGATATGTGCTGCAAAGCCCGCATCTTTTTTCAGGCAGTATCAAGGAGAATATCCGGTACGGCAAGCTTGACGCGACTGATAAGGAGATCATAACCGCCGCAAAGCTTGTCTCGGCCGACCGCGTGATTTACAAGCTGCCCAACGGCCTTTTAAGCGACGTCGGAGAAGGCGGCGACAAGCTTTCCACCGGTGAGAAGCAGCTTATCTCGTTTGCAAGGGCAGTCATCGCCGACCCGCGTATTTTCGTCCTCGACGAGGCGACGTCCTCAATCGACACCGAGACGGAGCTTCTGATCCAAAACGCGATTTCAAATATCCTGAAAGGCCGCACGTCTTTTTTGATCGCGCACCGGCTATCGACCATCAAGATGGCGGATTTGATCCTTGTCGTGCGCGACGGAAAAATCATAGAGCACGGAACGCACCGCGAGCTAATCCGGCAAAAAGGGTATTACAAGCAGCTATATACCATGCAGTTCGAGGACGAGCTTGATCTTGCGGCTTTTTAATCATACTTTAATCATCTTTCTATTTATTTTTATTATGCATATTGTATTATATATAGAGGAGGCGATTATTGATGGGCGGATTACTATATGTTTTGTTTGTATTTTTAATCATCGGATGCGTTTTGCAATTTGCGTTTACGATGATTCGGTTTTCATTTAAGCTTGTGTTTTGGATTTTAGGGCTTATCTTCGGTATCCTTGGCTGGGTTTTAGGATTTGGGTTCTTTATGCTCTTAGGGATTCTCGTCATCTTTGTCCCGATATTACTGATTATGAAAAAGCGGTAAGAAGGCTGCGAACATGCCTGCCGCTTTATCTAAACGGCAGGCCTTATGCTGCTCCCCGCAAAACCCGCGGTTTTTCCGCGGGTTTTTATTTTTTAGGGTAAACGTTTATATCTTTTCTTCTAATGTATTGACTAACGCATTACAACATTGTAAAATGAAACGCGACAGAAACAAATGAAATGTAAGGATTGAATGAGCTGATGAAAGTAAAAATCGCGCCGTCGTTAATGTGTATGGACATGTTAAACGTGAGAGAACAAATGAAAATATTAAACAAGGCGGACTACCTGCATATCGATATCCTCGACTGGCATTATGCGCGCAATCTTTGCCTTTCGCCCGCATTTATGCATCAGCTTAAAACCGTCACGGACGTCCCGATGGACGCGCACCTTATGGTTGACAACACGGACTTAGACCTTGTTGATTTATGTATCGCCTCGGGCGCGGGAATCATAACGCTTCCGTCGGATGTCGTTCAAAACCGCGCGTTCAGGCTCATCGACCGCATCAAAAGCGCCGGGGTAAAGGCCGGTGCGCACATCAATCCGGCAATGCCGCTCGATATGGTGTCGCCGTATATCCACTTGCTCGATATGATTACTTTTATGACGGTCGACCCGGGTTTCGCGGGCCAGCGCTTTGTTGCGGAATCTCTTTCCAAGATAACTTTGTCCAAGCAATTGAAGCTCGAAAAAGGTTATGCCTTTGAGATACAGGTTGACGGCTGCTGCAACAAAAACACGTATAAACAGCTTTACGGCGCCGGGGCCGAGGTTTTTGTCCTCGGTTCAAGCGGACTTTTCAATAACGCCCCGCGTCTTGAAGACGCATGGGAGATTATGGAGCGCGAAATTGAAAAACAAACTGAAGAATGACAAAACATCTAAAGACGCCGCCATTATCGGCGTGGATATCGGAGGCACAAACTTCCGCATCGGATGTGTCACATCGGCGGGGGAAATCAGCAATGTAAAAATCGTGCCGAGTAATTTTTTATCGCGGTCGGGCGGCCCTGCGACAGACGTGTTGTCCGGTTTTATCAGTCGCTATATCGATGAAGCCCGCGTAAAGGATATTGCCTGCGTTTCGGTGGGGCTTCCGGCCACAATAGATAAAACGCGCAAAATTGCTTATTCCGTTCCGAATATCGTCGATGAGAACGGCGGTCATGTACTAGACGGCTTAAACATCGTCGACAGCCTTCAAAGCGCGCTTGGAATCAAAACGCTTCTCGACAGGGATACCAACTTCCTGCTTGCTTACGACATGCTCATGTATGACATTTTTAACGAGGAAACAATCGTCGGCTGCTACATCGGCACCGGTTTCGGCGGGAGTATCCGCATCGGCGGAAAGTACCTGATTGGGAAAAACGGGGTCGCCAACGAAATCGGGCACATCCCGTATTATAAAAGTGCGCTTTATTGCGCGTGCGGAAAGAAAGCGTGCGCGGAATGCTACGCATCGGGAAGGGCGTTGGAGCTTTTGCGTAGAAAGCATTATCCCGGCACGCCAATCACAGATATATTTGAAAAACACGGCAAAGACCAGGTTCTTATAGATTTTGTCGAGGCTTGCGCTTTGCCCGTCGCGACACAGGCTAACATATTCGACCCGGACTGCATCATAATCGGTGGCGGCGTTGTTAATATGCGCGGGTTTCCGAAAGACCGCCTAATCGAATATGTTTTGGAGCACACGCGAAAGCCTTTGCCTTTTGAAAACCTTAAAATTATCTACTCGCACCAATGCAAAGACATGGGCGTAATCGGCGCCGCTATTTACGCGATTGAAACCCTGGGCGTCGGTTTCAGCAAGGATTTTACCGGTCGTATAAAGCATTACGCCGGCAATTAAGCGGACCGTTGCCGCCGTTAGGCTTAAAAAAATATTTTTCGAAAGGGGCAAAACATATGAAGCTGTGGGGGCAAACATATTCAAGAGAAGAATTGATGAAAAATATCGGGGATATTTCGCAGGTCTGCGGCGTGCGCCGGTCGGTCCTTGACGACGGGCCGGGCCGCGGTATGCGGGTATTTGACGTCCGCACCGGCGGGGGGCTGTCCTTTTCCGTCCTGCCCGACCGCGGGATGGATATTTCATGGTGCAGTTACAACGATACGCCGATCGGGTTTATATCGAAGACAGGCGCGGTATCGCCGTTCCTGTGCGGATATGAGGATACAGGATTTTTACGCGGGTTTACAGCGGGGCTTTTGACGACATGCGGCTATACGCACATGGGCGCCGCGTGCAAGGATGAGGGCAAGAGCCTCGGGCTGCACGGACGCGCGAATTTCGCGGTTGCGGAACACGCGTCGTCCTATGAATGCTGGGACGGCGACGATTATCTGATCCGCATAAGCGGTGCGACGCGCGAAGCCGCCGTGTTTGGGGAAAACATACAATCCCGCCGCGAAATCAGCGTCAAGGCGGGAGAAAACCGCATTATGATCAAAGATACCGTGAGAAACTACGGGTTTGATACGCAGCCGCTTATGATGCTATATCATTTTAATTTCGGGCATCCGCTTGTGGGTCCCGGCACAAAGATGGTTTCTTCTAAAAGCACGAGCGCCGTCCCGCGTGACGAAACGGCTTCAAAGGGGCTTGAAGCTTGCCGTGCATTTCAGGCGCCGACCCACGGTTACGCGGAACAAGTGTTTTACTATGATTTAACGCCCGAAAAAGACGGTACGGTTTTTGCGGGGCTTTACAATCCGCTGTTAAATGTCACGGCGTCGGTTACGTTTTATAAAAACGAGCTGCCGTATCTTATCCAGTGGAAGCAGATGGGCGAAGGCGATTATACTTGCGGCATTGAGCCTGCAACATGGAAGCCCGAAGGCCGGGCAGCCGCCCGGGAGCTGGGCGAGCTCATCATGATAGCCCCCGGTGAAGAGCGCGAATTTAGCTTGGAAGTCTCGGTAATAACGGGAGAAATATAGCATATAATGGGGGGCCGCAGTTCATATGGGGCCCCTTATACTTTTAGGGTCTGTTCACATAAAGCGAACAGACCCTAATACAGCCTATCGATGTACTGTTTCATAAGCGTGGGGTTTTTACCGTTTATATACGGGGTTTTTTTCTCAAGAATATCTAGGTTCAGCCGCGCGCATGCGATGTCGGGCTGCATCGAACCGGAGGTTTCTGCAAGTACGCCGTTTTTCCGCGCAAGAAATGCATTCGGTGCAAACGCGCGGCCCGCGCCCTTTGCCGTGAAGCCGAGCGCCGTGTCGCCGACAAGCACGCTTTGCACGCCGTAGACGCAAGCTTCCTGAACGCGCATGTTGATTCCGAGCGCCGTGTTGACAGCCGTTTGCCCGCGCGTAAAAACGTTCGGGTTTATGATGATTTGCGCGCCCATATTCTTCGCGACCCTTGCAGTCTCAAAGTAGTCTGCGTCTTCACCGATAAGGATTGCAAGCTGGCCCAGCGGCGTGTCAAAAACTTTCAGCTCACAGGCGGGCCCGATTTCAAGCTCGCGTTCCAGCGCGTTTTGCGAAAGCTTGTCCTGAAAGCCGACAAGGTCGCCTTTATTGTTGAACAAAAACGACCGGTGAAACAGCTCGTCCTTTTCAAAATAAACGGTCGATCCCGCCATAATGTAAACGCCGTGGCGCTCAGCAAGCGTTTCCATGGTGTGAAAATAGACGTCGAACACAACATCCGAAAAATAGCTTAAGATATCGTTTAAATCCTCGATATCAGGCAGGCCCGTCGAGGCAATCGGGCGAAGCTTCGGCAGCACGGATTTAAACTGCGGTAAAAACGAAACGGGCAAAAGCCCGGTATACGCCGGGAAGCATACAAGCTGAGCCCGGCGGTTCACAGCGTCCGCCACATACAGGTTCATGTCGATTATGTAATCCGCAAGCGACTGGTAATCCTTGCGCAAAACCTGAATGACGGCAACGCGTATATCCTCTGAAAAAATCCTTGAAAGGTTTCCGGCAGGTGAAATATGAAGCCTGTCGGTAATTTTTTCAATCTCACCGGCTAAAGACTCGCCGCCCATCAAAAGCGCAAGGCTTGCCGTATTCTCAAAGCGGTTCACGGTATCACCTACTTGAAAAGGTTAGGGGGGGTATTAACACTTTTCTAACAATACGCCAAGTGGTTTTTGCTTTTTCAGCGGATATAAAATAATCTGCGCAATTTCAAAGTCCACCATGCTGTGGACAATCGTTCCAAGCCCTACCAGCAATAAAACCGACATGAAAAATCCCTTTTCAAAATGAATGGCGCTTAAATTGCCGCCGAAGTAAAAGATACTGACGACAGCAAGCTCTCCCACAGCATGGGCTACCGCGATATAAAACGAGAATATCCTTAGCTTTACCGCGGAAAGCTTGCCCTTTGATATTTTGCGCAGATACAATGACCCCGCGAATGCAAACACAATGTGGGTGGAAGCCCTAAGTACAACGATAATGGGAAACCCGCCGAAAAAGAAGCCGATTGTTGTTCCCGCGGCCACGGCCACGGCCACGACCGGCGAAATGAACATTGCGATAAAAATAGCCGCATGGCTTGCTAAGGTAAATGAAGCCGGTTCTAACAATATTTTAACAGGTGAAAACATAGGTATGATTAATCCGATTGCGATAAGCAAGCCTGCTATTGCAAGTTTCACGGTATTTTGGCTCTTCATAGAGAAATCCTCCCAACATCAATTACACGTGTCATAACATATGTAAACAATACAGGATAATTCTAGTTTTGTCAAAGTTTAATTTTGATATAAATACCCGTTTGCTTCCAATGAACGGCATACCTGTTCAAAATGAGATTTGTCGCGGCAAGCTATTGTGTGAAGATGCAATCCCATCGTGAGCTCAGACAGCAGCTTAACCTTTGATGATTCAACTTGATTCATAAAGGCGTCAACATCAGCCCGCCCGTTGAGATTCAGGCTTCCTGTGATTTCTCCATAAATGTTATGCTCAACGATAGTATTTACAACAATAGCTTCTAAATCCACTATTGTATAAAGCTCGGACTTCGTGTTTTCCGGTTTGTGGCAGCAAGCAACTTTGCCTAAATATTGATTCGCTTCCTTAAATTTTGAAATCATATACCCTCTTGCAGTTGCAAGAATTTCATGTCCTTGTGCGCGCAGCAACGCAACGTCGCCAACAATAACCTGCCGGCTTACGCTTAGGGTTTTCGCTAATGATGAAGCGCTTACAGGCGCTTCTTCCCGATTGATTATATTTAGAATTTGCTCTCTGCGTAAATCTGCGTCCATAATCATTCCTTTCTTCGACGTACATTATTATAACACAAAGCGGGCTTGAAATAAACTTAAAAACCCTCTATAATTTAGGAGAAGGGTGTGATTTCATTGGATATGGATTTGAGAACCGAAAAAATATACGATTATTACAAGGATCAATATGAGATAACCTACGATACGAAGGCGTTTGGTGTTTTCGTTCCGTATATTGCAAAAAGAAGCGACAGGCAGGAGAAAACAGTCCTGGGCTTTCGTATAGGCAAGGAGATATACGGGCCGGAAGCTTGCGAATATGTTTTCATTTTAAAATATGACGTTTTGACAAAAGACTTAGAAAAGCAGATTGAAGAGATGCTGGCTTCTGCTGAAAAGGGATATGTGAAGCCCGGTCCGGACCATGCGTTTACATTTTTGACAGCGATCATCGTTACGGATAAAATTGACGACGACGCCACTACATCCATAAAAAAATTCAAGCTAAGCCATAATCGCCAGAGGGACGGCTTTACAATGGCGCGTATCGCAGTACTTTTGCCGGACGGTAAGTGTATTTGCAGCAAGGACGGCAAAGATTTGCAGCGGCTGATTGAAAAAAAGATTATGAAGTAAGGAAAAAGATATGGATTTGAAATGTCGCCTGTACGATATATCCGGCATACCGAACATGCGGGATTTGGGCGGGTATGCGACAAAAGACGGCAGGTGCGTTGTGATGGGCAGGTTTATCCGCTCCACAGCGCTCAATGACATCGGAAGCGACGCCGTTTTAAAACTAAAAGAGCTGGGCATAGATTGCGTGATTGACCTGCGCTCAAAACTGGAGCGCAAACGCGCGCCTGATATCATTGAAAACCATGACGGCATCCACTTTGTACATGTGCCGATGCTGGACAACATCCAGTCGAATTTTGTAAACGGGAATTTCAGCGGCGATTTCCCGGCGTCGATGACAGAGATGTACATCGGGCTCCTTGACAATTACAGCGATTTATTCAAAACCATTTTTGAGGTCTTCGCCGATAAACGGTTTTCACATTATCTGTTCCACTGCACGGCCGGGAAAGACCGCACCGGTGTTACTGCCATGCTGCTTTTGGGGCTTGCCGGAGTCCCTGCCGAAATCATCGCGGAGGATTATTCTTATACCCGTTTCCTGTTTGATCCCACGCCTGTTGAGGACTTTCCGTTTGAAATCCCGAAATATCTGTTTGAATCGGCGCCTCATACAATGCTTGCTACCATCAGGCACATCGATGAAAGATACGGCGGGATAAAACAGTACCTTTCATGTATTGGAATAAGAGATGGGGATATGCAATCCGTTTTGGACAAGCTCTTAAAAGAATAAAGGAAAGGGGCCGCAGTTCAATACGGCTCCATATCCTTTTTAGCTCTCCCATTGCGAAAGAATTTTACGCATCCACGCATGAACGTCCATCGAATAAACGTCTTGAAGGTTACGGCGGCTAAGCACCGTTTCAGCGTCGCCCGCGGAAACGATGCGACCGTGGCTTAGCAGCATGACGTCGGTACCGTAGGCCCTTGCAAGGCTTAAATCATGCACCACCGATATGACCGCGCGTCCCGGCTGCTTCACCCATTTTCGCACTTGCTCAAATACCTGCTTTTGGTATACCAGATCAAGGTGGTTCGTCGGCTCGTCGAGGATTAGAATATTAGGGTCCTGGGCTAACGCCTGCGCTAAAAACGCGCGCTGCAATTCACCGCCCGACAGCGTGAGCACCGATTGGTTCTCCAAAGCCAGCATTCCCGTCATTTCAAGGGCTTTTTGAACGCTTTCCCTGTCTTTGCCGCTTGCCCGCTTGAAAATCCCTTGCGAATATGAATAACGGCCCATCCTGACGATCTCGCCTGCCGTAAAGGAATAGGCGACCGCGTTCGTCTGGCTTAAAGCCCCGATTTTTTGCGCCAAGACAGCCGGCTTCATACGGCTTACATCCTGCCCTTTATACAGTACATCCCCCGTATACGGAACGTTTTGCACAATGGCTTTAATCATACTGCTTTTACCTGAACCGTTAGGGCCCACTACCACAAGCCATCTGTTTTCATGAAGGGAAAAGCTTATGTTATCAACGATTGTGAGGGCTCCGTATTGAACGGTTAGGTTCTTGACTTCGAGCATTGCTATCTCACTTTCCTTGAAGTATAAAAGATATATACGAATACGACCGAGCCGATAAGCGAGGTTACGACTCCTAAGGGGAGCTCTAACGGCCGCAGCGCCGTGCGTCCTAAAAGGTCGGCGAGCATCAGGAATATCGCCCCCGAAAACATGGAAGCCGGAAGCAGCCGCTTATGTCCGGGACCTGAAAGCATGCGTGTCATATGCGGTATCACAAGCCCCACGAACGCAACCGTGCCGCCGATGGATACGCATACACCCATAAGCGCGGATACCGTAAGCATTACGTTGAGCTTTACTTTTTTCACATCAACGCCGATATTTCGCGCGTTGTCCTCACCTGTGGCAAAGGCGTCCAATTCCCGGGCATAACGGATGAGCACAGCGCCGAAAAACACAAGCGCTAAAAGCAGCGTCAGGGCGTTTTGGTAGCTGCTTTGCGCAAGGGAGCCCATCATCCAGAAGGTGATCGGGCGCAGCTTGTCGCCCGAAAACGTGATGATAAAGCTTATGATGCTGTTTGCAAACATGGAAAAGACGATGCCTATCAGTATTATTGTGTTTGTGGACAGCGAATAGTCCAATTTATATGCCAGTGACAATATGACAACCAGTGACAAAAAGGCAAAAAGCATGGCCATGATCATTGTTCCTGCAAGCGGTACGCCCGGTATCGTTATGCCAAATCCGATGGATATGACCGCGCCCAGCGACGCGCCCGATGAAACCCCTAGCGTTGAGCAGTCAGCAAGGGGGTTTTGCAAAAGACCCTGCATCGACGCGCCGCACAGCGAAAGCGCCGCGCCCACAAGCGCAACGCACAGCACGCGCGGAAGCCGCACCGACAGTATGATCGGAGCCGATACCCCGTCTAAAGCCGGCTGTGACGCAAACATGGACGCAATCGTTTGCAGCACCTCCGGAGCCGGGACATTGACGCTTCCGACGCAGACGCACAAAAGCGCGGCCAGAACGGTTGCAATACCGTAATAAAGGTATTGTAAATTGCTAAAAGTTTTCATGTTACCCTCGTATATTCATACAGCGCTTCAGCCGCGTTTACAAGCCTTGGGCCCGGGCGGGCGACCTCGTCGTTTCCTATGACGAACACAGCTCCGTTTTTGACTGCCGTAATATTTTCCCATCCGGAGCGTGCCAAAATCTCATCCGCAGGCTCAGGTCCGTCGCCGAAGTACATTGTGATGGTGACGATATAGTCCGGGTCGCGCTGGATGATTTGCTCCTCGGAAATCTCGGCCCAGCCATCCACGTCGTCAAAGGCGTTGCGAAGCCCCAGCATCGCGGCAAGCTCGTCCATAAAAGTATTTTTACCCGCCGTCCAAAGCCCGTGTTCAAGCGGCGAAACCTCAAAGTATACGGTCTTTCCATGCGCTTCATAAGATTTCGACTCCATTTCGGCGAAGGACTGCTTCATGCTGTCAACAAGCTCCTTTGCCTGTGCTTCCCTGCCTGTAACCGCGCCGATAATCCCGATTGAGGCGTACACTCCGGCGATATCGGATGCGTTGTTTACGATCACTTTCACACCTGTGCTTTCTAAAGCGCGCACCTGTTCATTGCCATGATTCATTTGCGATATTAAAACCACATCCGGCAAAAGCGCCATGACCTGCTCGACGTTTAGGCTGTCGCCCGATTCCACGGACAGGACGTTAAGCGCCGCTTCGGGATAATCGCAATATATTCCGCGCCCGACTAGCAAGTCCCCCGCGCCAATGGCATACAGGATTTCAACGTCGGCCGGCATGATTGCGACAATGCGGGCCGCGGGCTTTTCCAGCGTGATTTCGCGCCCCGCCATATCGGTCACGGCAATGGCGGAGGCATGCGCCGTCCCTGCGTTTTCCTGAAAAACGAACGTGCCGCAGGCGGAAAGCGAAGCCAATGAGATGATCGCAAGTAATACAGCAATACTTTTTTTCATGGGAACCTCCGTGTTCTATAAAATAAAACGTGCGGGAGCAGCTGCTCCGGCACGTTTTAAGTACGACATACATAAACCGCATGCACCTTTTGAGTCCGAAAAGCTGCACTTTGAACCTGTATTCAATAATGAGAAAATCCGCAATGGCCTCCAGAACGGCGTTGATTATTGAATATGGGTTCTTAATCATACGGATGTGTTCTGACTTAAACATCAACACGGTTTTTCGCCTTCCCAAAATTTCTTTCAGTGGCTTTAAGAATCGGTGCAACTCTTAAAAAACCGCTCCGTTATTACAGCAGCGTTCCTGTGCGGGATTTCCACCCGGCTTCCTGTGCGGTGTTTCGCACAAAATCCGTATGACAATATGAAATTTGTAAAAATCATAACATAAATGTCGCTTAACGTCAATAGACCTTTTCGAGACTTCAGGGCAAGAGGTCCGCTCTTGCTATAAAGGCTTTTTTGATGTAATATTAGAATCAACGGTCAATACTGAAAGGGTGGTTTTATGCTTAAAAGAAACGAATCTTACCGCTTAGTAACAGCGGGACTTCTCACGGCGATCGGACTGATCCTGCCATATTTTACTTCACATGCTTTCGGCGTGCCCGGCACAATCCTTTTGCCGATGCATATACCGATTTTATTGTGCGGTCTTCTGTGCGGGCCTAAATACGGCGCAATATGCGGGCTTATCGTCCCGGTAATATCAAGTGCGCTGACCGGAATGCCTCCGGCATACCCAATGCTGCCGATCATGGCGGTCCAACTGTTTGCAATGGGATTTGTAAGCGGACTGCTTTACCGCAAACTGAACATAAATCTTTACGCCGCCCTGATAGGCGGGATGATTACCGGGCAGGCGGTATACGGCCTTATGTTCTACGCGCTTTTATTTATCGGCAGCGGCGAGCTGCGCGCGTTATCGGTTCCGGCTGCAATCATGGCGGGGCTTCCCGGGCTTATCATCCAGCTTACGCTGATACCGGCTATTGTTTATATACTCCGGAAATACGCGGCAGTCCTTTTTGAAGACGCTAAGGCGCCGGCTAAAAAGGCGGACGCCGTAAAAGAAAGCGCTCTTAATTTAATCGCGGGCGGATCAGTATCCTGCGTCGTTATAAAAGACGGCGTAATTGCCCATACCGCGGACGGGCGCGGCGTTTCCCCTTTAATCAATATCTACGGCAGTGATTCCGGCCTGCTAAAGGACGCCTTTGTTGTAGATAAAATTATCGGCAAGGCGGCGGCGATGATATTGGTTTTGGGCGGCGCAAAACGCGCGCATGGCTCAGTTATGAGCGCCTCGGGCCGCGCGTATCTTGAAAGGCACGGCGTCATAGCCGAATACGGCCGCTGTGTGGACGTTATTTCAAACCGCGGCGGTAACGGAATTTGCCCGATTGAAAAATCAGTGATATCCATCGACGACCCCGAGGAGGGGATGAAGGTTATCACCTCTACGATAGACGAGCTTAGAAAAGCGGCCGGCCACTGAAAACGGCACGGTTAAATTTTAAGCAGCTTCAAAACGCGCATGACCGTAAACCTTCGGCGGACAAACGGCGCAAGCATGAGGCTGTCTGGGATTATCCCGCTGTCAAGGCCGATGTCCTCCATTTTCGTCATGCAGCCCGCCGCCTGCATATGCGGCCTTAATTTCCGGGCGCTCGGTATGCTTGAAATGATTTTCTGCAGCTCGGGGAATTTTTCAAGCATGATCTCAGGCGTGACGGATTTAAGCGGGTCCGGCTGGTTTTCTTTTAGGACGGACTCATACATCGGGCCGAATTTGCTTTTCATAACGGATTGCGGCATCCCTTCGTATCCCAGCATTTTCCGCTCTGGGTTTGCTATTTGCAGCGCTTTTTCGCAGTGCCGAAGCGCCGTTAAGAGGCCCACGCCGATTTTTTCCCCCTGAAGCGCGTTTGGCTTTTTGTTTACGACGCACATATCCCAAAACTGCACAAGCTGGCGCTCGCCGCCTGAAACAGGACGCGAATCGCCCCACATCTGCATGGAGATACCCGCCATCAAAAGCGACAGCATCAGCGTTTCACATGCTTCGGCGTCGCCCGCGTGTATTGCGGGCAAATTTTCAAACACGCTGTCAACCGCGGTTTTTATAAGCTCGTATACGCGTTCGCAAAAAGGCTCGTTTAAGAAAATATTTCCGCATTTCCAGTCGGCAAGGGACATGTATTTACTCAAGGTTTCGGAGATTCCCGCCGCCGTGAGACGGTACGGCGCGTTTAAAAAAATATCGTTATCGGCAAATACGGCAAGGGGGGCAACCCCCGTAAACGTCTTGATATAGCCGTTCCACGACATTGTATTGACGGTTCCCGCAAAGCCGTCGGTTGCGGCGGCTGTCGGAACCGACACAAACGGGATTTTCATTTTGTTCGCCAAAAACCGCGTGATGGTATGCACTGTGCCTGAACCGACCGCCGCAAGCCACGAAACATACGGCGAGATTTCGGCTTCCGCTTCCTGAACGCATTTGTCGGAGGCTTCAAGGCCGTCGGCCTGTAAAACAATCACGGGCTTGTGGATATAAAGGTTCGCGCTTATCTTTAGAGCCACGGCTTCGGCAAAGTCCTTGGTGTTTGTATCGCAAATAATGCAGCCCATTGATTTAATCTCAAGGGCTTCCGTTACGTCTAATATTCTGTTGATCGCGCCGGGCTCCATGATGATTGTTTTTGTTGTTATAGCGTGATTTCTTCCGCATTCGCAGCTGCCTTTAAGCTGTGCAAGATTGATTTCCATATGCTTTCCCCTCTTGATTATTGCTTTTTTCATTATACCGCTTTCACAACATCAAATCAAGTTGAAGGCATAAAATATGTTAATATATCGCAAAATATCTTAAAAAACGTTATAATTAATAATTCATTCAATACTGCTTCATATTTTTAAAATAAAATAAAACTGCCATACTAATATAGTTATTGATAGGGATATAAGGGAAGCGTAGAAAATTTATATTAGTGGAGATTGAAATGAAACTGAACGGGAGTATTTGTGTTAAGGGCGCTCATGAAGCGGTGGAGTTTTACAAGGAGGCTTTTGGACTTGTAACGGCACATCTTGGCTTAATGCCCGATGGAACGCTAGGCCATGTTGAGTTTTATAAAGATGAAACTTTCATCTTTTCAATGGCAGAATCAGACAAAGATAGTAGTAAGGCGCTTAACTTAATATTGTCTGGAGATGCGAACCCCGTTACGAGCTTTAGTCTTGACTTTGAAACAGAAGCGGAAATTCACAAGGCATTTACTGTACTGTCAAAAGGCGGACGCGTTCTTAGCCCTATAGAAGCATTGCCGTGGAGTCCTTGCTGTGCCACTGTTATAGATAAATATGGTGTGTGTTGGTATATTCATGTACCAGCTGATAAACGGCCAACAGTAAATGAAGTAGAAGAATTTTTTGGTTGGGATAAATAATCGCTCGTGCAGTATAAGCATTTTCTACGTTGCGACTGTGGCTGTGGCAAGCATACTATTTGGAGGAGACTTTTATGCGGCGATATGACTGCGTTGTAGCCGGTACCGGGCCTGCCGGGCTTGAGGCCGCGATAAACCTTAAGATACGCGGTAAAAGCTTTGTGTTGCTGGGGCCTTCCGGTCTAAGCCGTAAGCTTGCGCTGGCCCCGAGGATCGACAATTACCTGGGATTGCCCGCTATCTCCGGCGAGGAGCTAATACAAAAATACCTTGAGCATTTAAGGCTGATGGACATCATAATCACGGATGAGCATGCGACAATGGTATACGACATGGGCGGTTATTTTTCAATCGCCTCTAAAGCGGATACCTTTGAAGCAACAGCGGTAATCCTTGCGACAGGCGCGTTTACAGCGGACCCCTTCCCCGGCGAGGATGAATTCTTAGGCCGCGGCGTCGGCTACTGCGCGACATGCGACGCCGCCTTGTACCGCGGAAAAACCGTAGCGGTCCTGGGCTTTGGAGACGAATCCGTCAAGGAGGCTGACTTCGTCTCTGAAATTGCCAAAACCGTGTATTACATTCCCGTGAAGCCGGCGAAGAAAAAGCCGGGTGAAAAGGTTAAGGTGTTAAGCGGCAAGGTGACCGGCATTTCAGGCGAGAACAGAGTTTCCGCCTTAACGCTTGACGGCTCTCAGCTTTTCGTTGACGGCGTGTTTATCTTAAGGGAATCTATCGCCCCGCAGTCGCTTGTGCCGGGGCTCATGCTTGACGGCGACGGCTTTATAAAGGTTGACGAGATGATGCGCACAAACCTTTTGGGACTTTACGCCGCCGGGGACTGTACAGGCAAGCCGCACCAGTTTATGCGCGCGGCGGGACAAGGCCAGACGGCGGCGCTTGAAGCCGTGTCATATATTGATTCTAAATAATAGCTGAAAGGCAGGATAAATAAAATGAAAGATCTTAACGCCAATACTTTTGAGGACGCTATAAGTATCTCACAGCCGGTCGCGGTTGATTTTTGGGCGGCGTGGTGTATGCCATGCAGGATATTCGCCCCCGTTTTAGAGGAAATATCGGATGAGTTTGACGGGAAAGCCGAGTTTTGCAAGGTCAACATCGACGATTGCCCGGAGCTTGCGCAGGAGTACGGCATTGAAGTAATTCCAACGGTTGTGGTTTTTAAAAACGGCAAGCCGGTCGACAAAACATCGGGAGTTTTGACAAAGGATCAAGTAAAGTTTATAATTGAAAAGCATATTTAATTGCAATAAAAATCTATTTGTTCGCCACTTATATATATGGCGGCATATTATCTAAAAGGAGATATCCTCATATGAAAAAATCAAAGAAACTCTTACTGCTTCTGCTTGCGCTGGTTCTTTTGTTATCTGCCTTTACAGGATGCAGGGCCCGTGACGGCGGCCCTGTCGAAGAAGAAGCCGAGCCCGCTTCCTCCGTGGTCGAGGAAACGTCTCCTCCTGCAGTGAGCGACAAAAAAATATCCGACGTTATTGAAGATATGACAAGCGAAGTCAAGTCAAGAAAAGATCTAAACTCCGACACGGTCGGCTGGTTTATGCTTCACGAGCTTGGCGTCAGCGACGTGGTTGTTATGAGTACCGAAAGCAACGAGTTTTACAGGCGCCGCAACTTTAACAAAGAGGAAGAGTTTAACGGAGTACTTTACGCCGACAGGCGCAGCACTTTCGGCAACGGCTCCGCCGAAGAGCTTGGCGTCAATACATGTATATACGGCCACACGCTCACGAATATCCGCTCAAGCCCCGATTTCAATGTCTTTTTCGGCCCTCTGTTTGATTTAAGGGACCAAACCATAGCAAGGGATATCCCGTACATGTTTTTCTCAACCGAAAAGGAAAACCTTGTTTTTGAAATCTTCGCGGTATTCATCGCGAACACCGACAACGCCGACTTGCCTTATAACCGCAACGACATCCCCGCCGACGAATTTGTGGAAATGGTAAGAACGCAGGTTCTGCCGCGTTCATTTTACAATTACAACGTGGACATCAAGGACGACGACAAGTTTTTAACGCTTTCCACCTGCCTTTACAGGATGCCTGACGGCACGCAGCTAAACTATAAGACTACATATTACCGCTACGCCGTGATGGGCAAGCTCGTGGACCCCGACCAGCCCTTAAAGCTTGAAGCCGACTTCACGCTGAACCCGAATCCCCTCATCGACCCCGACGGCCCGATGGCTTCGGTATAACTCAAACGGTATAAACTCAAACGCGCCCCCGGTTTAGGGGGCGCGTTTGATTCATAGCTTCAAGGAATTTCGCATCGCGTTTTTCTATTTTTTATCCATTGGAGTTTTAGGGTCGTTAAAAGGGTCGAGCGTGAATGTCTTAACGTCCCAATCCTTCATGGCCCATGTATAGTTCGATTTGCCGGTGCCGAATACCTGAACCCAGTAAAGCGTGCCGTCGTCGCCTTCCGCGCACGCGTAGCCGACAATGGTCATGCGTTTATCCAGCATATTCGCCCGGTGCCCTTTTGATTTCGCCAAGGAATCAAACGATTCTTTTTGAGTTTTGTGCCCATATCCCGTGTTTTCAGCCCAAGCCTTTGTCGAGACCGAAAAAAACACCTGCCCGTTTGGGCGCATATGTTTTGTGGAGTATTTTTCAGCGCTCTCAAGCGCCCGGATTTTCGCCGCCTCCATCAGGTCTTTATCGCGTTTGAGCGGCTCAAGCCCCGCCTTCTTGCGCAGATCGTTAATGCTATCCAGCGTGATTTTTGTCGTCAGATTCGGCTTGTGCACAGGAGCCGCGAAAGCAGGGAACGTTAAACATGTAATCAGCGAAACAACCAATAGCACAGTTATCATCTTTTTCGTGCAACTCATTCTCAAAAAGCTCCTTATTGATAGTTTTTGTTATCCGGCAAGGTGACGGCAATCTGCAATATGTTATTTTTTATTATATCGCTTATACCGAGGATTGTCAAAGAATAAATGAAATTATTGCGATGAAAAGCAAATTGGCATAAGGATTCTTTCCTTATGCCAACAGCTTTTTTATACTTTTGCTGCAAGTAAATTTCTTAAGCTGCCATTTCGAGCATTCTGTTTATATTCAAAAGGCCTCCTGTTAAAACTTTGCCTTGAAGCTGGGGCAATATACTGGCGCTTGACATAATAATACTTTTAATATCATTGACCGTTAAATCAGGCCGGTATGCTTTTAGCAAAGCGGCGGCTCCGGATACATGGGGGGCCGCCATTGACGTGCCGCTTAAATAGCTGTACCGGCTTAACAAATGGGTGCTCAGTATATCGGAGCCCGGAGCCGCGATATCGACGCTTATCTCGCCGTAATTCGAAAAGGATGAAAGACTATTGTTTTCTGCCGTCGACGCAACGGATATAATGTTCCTCAAGCCAAAAGAAGCCGGGAAAACAGGGGAAATGTCATTGTTGGAGGCAGCATTTCCTGCTGACGCGACGAACAATCCGTTATAATTTTCTATCGCGATTCTTAATATCGGGCAATAGACTCCGCCCCAGCTATTGTTAAGAATAGGTATTTTGTATTTATTTGCATAATTAATCGCACGAATTGCAGCCGATACGCTGAAGAAATTATTTCCTATTTTTAAAGCGGCCATACTGACGTTCCAGCATACGCCCGTTACCCCGATGTGATTATTTCCTATTGCCCCGATCGTACCGGCCACATGTGTGCCGTGACCCGTCTCATCCATGGGATTACGGCTGTCGTTATAAAAATTCCAGCCATATAACCCGTCATTTGGCGAATTGGACCACATATTATTGTTTAAGTCGGGATGCATAAAATCAACGCCGCTGTCAACGACGCCTACCACAACCTTGCGATTTCCCGTGGAATGATTCCACGCCATAGGCGCCATCGTATTTCTAAGCCCCCAGAGATATCGAAAATACGGATCATTCGGCACTACATGCGGATTCATACGGCGATCGGGTTCGGCGGCTATTATACATGGATTCTTTTTAAGCTTCCTGGTAGCGCTAATCACAGATTCTTTTTCCTTGCATTTTAAATTGACCTGTACGATTGCTCCTAAATTTTTAGTGGTTGCAGTGGATAGCGGATCAAACAATACTTTAATCTCCTCCGCTTCAAGCCCATCAAAAGCGGGATGCTCACAATCCGTGGGTATGCCGCTATATGTACAGCTTTTATCCAGCGCGGCAACGACCCTCCCCATAATAAACCCGGCATAATCATTGTAAAATATAAATATCACTCCTTTAAACACCATTTATATTAAACCGCAACGAAACACACGCAGATTTAATATTCGGCCATTTTAGCAACAAAAGTCATGGTCGATTCATACGCGAGGCTTACAAGGCTTTTGCTGCAAATTAATATTATGATATGCTTGAGATTTTGAAGAGTTCCTTTCGAGCCCCCGATAAACAAGAAAACCCCCAAAGCTTTTGGCTTCGGGGGTTTTGATTCATTATTACCGATCGTTTTATTTTTTATCTTTTCATATATGTCGGCCTGACGAACCGCAGATCCCTGTTGGAAAGGTCGGAGTAATATACGAACGCACTCGGCGTATTCTGTGCCAAAATCAACTTTTCATCGTCAACGAGTATGTATACGTGACGGTATCGCTGCGGCTCGGAACGAACGCTTGCCGTCCTGCTTTGGATGATGTCGCCGGGCCTGAGCGCGTTTATCCCGGAAAGCTGCTGGCCGTGCAGTCCGCCGTGGCTGCCTGTTATGTAGTGCCAGAAATTATTGACGTTTGCCCACGCGGCCGTACCGACGCGCCAATTCGTGGTCATGCTGTCACCGCCGTCGAATCCCGCCCATACGCATTGCGATACAAAATTCATGCAATCGCCGATCCAGTCGCCCAGCCTGTAAAACTGGCTGTTTGGCTTCTCGGTAAACATCATCGCGTACCGGACTGCTTTCTTAGGGTCGTATTGCCGTACATCATCCGGCAGCTCGGGCGGTTTTGGGGATTTCACCCCGGTAAACTCCTTCTTCAAATCACTGAGCATCTTCCCCTCGGTCGGCATCGGAATCGGCCCAATATCGCTGAATGTACGGGAAGAACCGGGGAAGTAGTGCATCTGGATTTTCCAGACACCGTCTATCCTTTTGAAAAACATCGAGTGCTGGGAATTTACCGCCATAAACGGCGGATAAACCTCACCTTTTTTGCCGGATATGTAAAAATGAACGACGGTTTCGTTTGTCTTGCTAAGATAATCGCGCCATAGCCCCATGCGGTTGTCGGTGGGCTCTTCGTTAAACACGATTTTATACGGAAGCCTTTCGGTGCTGACATAGCCTAAATCGTTTTCCAAGATAAGCTTTCGGCGCATAACCGTCATCCTGAGCCACTTCACCATGTTTTTATTTCCGTGCTTTTTCATGTTTACAATGCTGTCGACGTTTGTATATTTAAGTTCGAGGTAACTGTTATACTGCTGCTCAAAAAAAGCCTCGACAGTCTCTTGTATCGTCAGGTTTTTTTCGGGCAGATATTTTCGCGGCAAAACGTCAAGATCGCCGATAATCTCAGAAAGCGGTTCTGGCGGCCTTAAATCCGGGCTTTTCTTAAGGGGGAGCCCTATACTTACATCCACCGGCAAAACGGTGTCCGCGGCGGCGGCGCCGGTACCGCCCGTCAGCAAAATGACGGATATCAGCAAAAGCGCAAACATTTTTTTCATTATAAATTGCTCCCCCAACTAGGGTCTGTTACATAAAGCTAACAGCCCCCTAATTTTTGCTTTCGACAATATTCTACCATATTCGCATCTGGTTTTCCAGTGGAAAAATACAGAATACGGAGAAGTTTTTTCAACATCTCCGTATTACATGTAACATATATAGTATTATCACTTATCACAATATTTCCAAAGCTGCCAGATTAAATCCGCGGAGTAACTGTTCGTTAGGTCTTTTAGCGGATGCGCTGTGTTGTCGTGTAAATCAAGCATTTTATAAGCGGCAAGGTTTTTATACGACGGCACGGCCCACCGGGGAAGGCTTCCGGCGTCGATTATTTGCAGGTTATAATCCTTGACGTCGGTTATTTTTGCAGTCCGGTCCATCAGCAAAACAGCCTCGGCACGGCTCGGGATTTCATAATATACAAATGGTTCCGACGATGGCAGAATCCCTTCTTCTATCGCCTTTTTAACGTATGGCTTAAGCCAGCGCGGGATATCGGAATCGTTTGGAAGCCCGGTATTTACCGTAGGCCTCATTGACTTCTCAAGCCCGCCCGCCGCTATCAGCATGATGAGAAACTCGCCGCGGGTCGTAGGCTCGTCAGGAAAAAAGAAGTGATTATCGCCAATCTGCGTTCCCGTCATCACCTTGTTTTCCCGAAGCTTTATGGCGGCATACGCCGATGGATGCGTCTGCATGTCGGCGTAAAAGAATTTCGCGCGCGGTTTTTCAATACCAATCGAGACGGTTGCTTTGTTTGAAAAATTATTGGCGGAATCAATAGCGCAAACAGTGAAGCTGTCTTTCCCGTATATATCCCTGAATGGGATGTAGCGGAAATTCAAGCCGTCAAACCGCACCTCGCCGTTTAGCGGCGGCGCGATAACGCGGATACTAAGCTCGTCTCCCTCCGGGTCAAAGCCGGTGATATGCCCGGAAAGCGGCACGTTCCCGATTGTGCTGTAAGACGCGTTTTCAATAACCGGGGGCAGGTTGCTTCCCGCAAGAACGCTGATCGCAAGCTCCGCGGGAGCGGCTTGTTCAGGGTACGGGGCGCGCGGGAGGATCGATATGCTTGCGGATAAGATCCCGTCGTCCGGTACAAAGCAGAGGTTATCGATCATGGCGCGCGGGATATATTCAAAAACCTCGACGGATACGCCGTTCAGCACCAGTTCACCGTGCTTCGGCAAGGCTGTTACGGTAATGCCGTCCAAAGATTGAGGCCTTAATCCCAGCCGCATTTCAAGGTCCTCCGAAGAAAACTCAAGTATCTCCCCCGACATAACGGAAATACCGTAGCTTTGTATCGGATTCATTATATTTAGTGATGTTTTAACACTAAAAACATCAGATGCGGTAGAAACAGTAAACACTGATAAAAGTAAAACCAACGTAAAGCTTAATATCCTCATAACCAAATCCTCCCTTTATTGGTATTTTTAACAATATAAAGGGATAATATAACATGAATATTTTGCCATAATAGCATTGCAATTTTTGTCCGTTCATGTAAAATAGTAGATAATAATAAAGAAAGCTTGGGATAAAATGTCAGGACAACTCATATTAATCATTGATTGCAATTCGAAAAACAAGCATCTCACGGCGCGTTCTGTGCGCGGTATGAATGTGTATTGCGAGGTGCGGCCGCTTAGCATGCAGCCCGAGGAGATTGGCTCTATGAACCCGATCGGCATGATCTTTACAGGCGATGCGGATTCTGTAAACGATGAGCGCTTCAAAACGCTTTCTGCCAAGGCAAGCGAGAGGTGCATACCGGTTTATACGCAGTTTGGCGAAACCGATATGCAGCGCCTTAAAGGCTTTTTGTTCGATACCTGCGGCGCGGCAGGCGATTGGACGATGCAAGTGTTTGCCAAAACCGGAGTCGAAAGCATACGCCGGCAGGTGGGGAGCGGCAAGGTGCTGCTGGCGCTTTCCGGCGGCGTTGACAGCTCCGTTGTCGCGGCGCTTCTGTCCGAGGCGGTGGGAAACCGGCTCTCCTGCATATTCGTAGACCACGGACTGATGCGGAAAAATGAAGGCGGCGAGATAGAGGCCGTTTTTCGGGGCAGAGGGCTTAACCTGATACGCGTCGACGCAGAATCCCGATTTCTAAAACGGCTTGAGGGCGTTACCGACCCGGAGCAAAAGCGTAAGATCATAGGTGAAGAATTTATACGCGTGTTTGAGGAGGAGGCAAAAAAAATCGGCAAGGTCGATTTCCTTGCGCAAGGCACGATATACCCCGATGTGATCGAGTCGGGGGAGGATGGACAGAGCGTCGTTAAAAGCCACCACAATGTAGGCGGGCTACCGGATAACCTTGACTTCAAAGAGCTTGTAGAGCCGCTTCGCATGCTGTTCAAGGACGAAGTCCGGGCACTTGGGGCGGAGCTGGGCTTACCCGATTATCTTGTAAACCGCCAGCCGTTTCCGGGGCCGGGGCTCGCGGTGCGGATCATTGGCAAAATCACAAAGGAGAAGCTGGAGATTCTAAGGGACGCCGACGCGATATTCCGCGAGGAGATAGCAAATGCCAAGCTTGACCGCGAAATCAGCCAGTATTTTGCAGTTTTGACGAACATGCGAAGCGTGGGTGCAAGCGGCGGCGCGCGCACATACGACTACACGCTGGCTTTGCGGGGCGTTACGACGACCGACTTTATGGCGGCGGATTGGGCGAGGATTCCGTGGGAGGTGCTGGAGAAAGCCTCAAGCCGAATCACCGCCGAAGTAGTGCGCATCAACCGCGTTGTGTATGACGTGACGGGAAAACCTCCCGCGACAATCGAGTGGGAGTAGGAACGTGAAAGGCTGTACCCATTGAAATTAAAGGGTTTGTAGTGTGCGGATTTCCACTTTGATAACAGTTTGATAACAGGATATTTCAGGGCATCATTCCTGTGTCACAGGCGGTTAGCGAGTAGTCACCGCCATATCCATCATCTAAAACGGCTTTGCTGATTTGATAGTCAGCAGAGCCGTTTTTGTGTGGGTTCAGTCCTTATGCAATGCGCTTATGAGATCATCGCTAAGTTTTTGAGACGGAACCTTAGCCCAGCGCCTCGTGGTATCCAGCTCTGGGTACTTATATCGCCACTGATTATATTCTTCTCTCGTTATCTCACCGTTTCTCAGTTTCTCAGCTTCCTTCTGCCATGCTTTGAACAAATCAAACATGGACTGGTAGATACGTCCCTTGGTTTTATCAAGACAAAGGCACGGTTCCCCGTCAATGTTCTCAATATACAGGCCGTACAAGTCCTCCAGCGCAAAAAGCGTATGCGCTAAACCCACATCGCTGTCTATATCAGGCAAGTTAAGGGCCTTGGGGCTGACATCCAACACACGGGCGAAATCATCAGTTATCTTGTCCTTCGGCGTTCTCACACCGGATTCATATTGCGCCACTCGGACATCGGCGGTCTTTTCATCAAATCCAACCGCTATTCCAAGCCACCTTTGCGTCATGCCCCGCAGATTGCGGATAAAACGGATTCTTTCCCCTATCGCCATATCGGTATCCTCCATTTTTCATCTGTTACAAAGAGTATAACATATACGCTATAGCACTGTCAAGATAGCCAAAACAAATAAGTTAAATATTTTTCTGCAAACCACTTGATATTATCAAATTAGTTAAGTATAATAGAGATCATTAACTAATATGCTAAGTGTTTCGGCGGGGTCGCGCACACAGAGAGGAGGTGGATTACTTGACAGAGAGAATGTTTATGAGGGTAAACGAAGTCGCAGAAACGCTGGACGTTTCAATACCGTATGCTTACAAGCTCATCCGAGAATTGAACAACGAGCTGAAGCGGAAGGGCTGTATCACCATCGCAGGCAGAGTTGACCGCAAATTCTTCTACGAGAAGTTCTACAGCGTACACGCAAATAATTGAAAGACAAGGAGGTTACTGACAAGTGGCAGCATTAAAGAACGAGGGCAATGGGATGTGGTATACCATGTTTCGTTATACCAACTGGAAAGGCGAGAGGAAACAGAAATGCAAACGGGGCTTCGCCACCCATAAAGAGGCGCTGGAGTGGGAACGTGAGTTTCTGCAACAGCAGACGGCTGATATGGATATGACCTTCGGAGCCTTTGTGGAACTGTACAGCCGGGATATGAAAACCCGACTACGGCAGAACACATGGCTAACTAAGGAAAATATCATCCAAACGAAGCTGCTTCCCTACTTCGGAACCAAATCTATGAGCGAGATTAGCGCCAAGGACATCATTCAGTGGCAGAACGAGATGATGAACCTACGCGGGAAGGACGGAAAACCGTTCTCCGCGACCTATCTCAAGACCATGCACAATCAGATCAGCGCTATTTTTAATCATGCGGTACGGTTCTATGACCTGAAAGCCAACCCTGCCGCCAAAGCCGGAAGCGTTGGCAAAAAGGAAGCTAAGGATATGCTGTTTTGGACGAAGGACGAGTATCTGCGGTTCGCCGATGCCATGATGGACAAGCCGCTATCCTTCTACGCCTTTGAAATGCTGTACTGGTGTGGCATACGGATGGGCGAACTGCTTGCCCTCACTCCGGCGGACTTTGACTTCGCTAAAAGCACCGTCACCATCAGCAAATCCTATCAGCGGCTTAACAGAGAGGACATCATCACCGAACCCAAGACCCCGAAAAGCAACCGAACTATTAAAATGCCGGACTTT
>Ga0099364_10000379_pt1 | contig 74298 bp, 62 predicted proteins | sample TergutTh196P3_FD_73070 | JGI IMG/M metagenome (GOLD analysis project Ga0099364, IMG submission 73070) | Microcerotermes parvus P3 segment gut microbial communities from Pointe-Noire, Republic of the Congo - Th196 P3 | ecosystem: Host-associated > Arthropoda: Insects > Digestive system > Gut ...
AGGCAAATATCGAAGGATTTGCGGCAGTGGTAAATGTAGGACTGGACAATAACTGGACAGGGCACACATTGGCGCAGGCAAATCTTTACGGATACGGAAAAATGGCATGGAATCCCGCCATTACGGCAAAAGAAATAGCACAACAGTGGAGCAGGCTTTCGTTTGACGAAACTGCCGCACAAAAAATAGAAAACATACTTTTAAAATCCTACGACGCTTACGACAAATACACAGACCCTTTTGGCGTTTGTTTTATGGTAACGCCTCACACGCATTACGGCCCAAATATCGAAGGTTACGAGTTCAGCCGCTGGGGTACATACCACAGAGCAGACTCTAAAGCGATAGGCATAGACCGCACTCCAAAAGGAACCGGTTATACGGATCAATACTCGGCGAAAAATGCAGAAATATTTTCGAACCCGTCAACCTGCCCCGAAAATTTAATTTTATTTTTCCACCATCTGCGCTACGACTACAAAATGAAAAACGGCCGCACGCTTTTGCAGAATATCTACGACACGCATTTTGAAGGCTATGACGAAGCCGCCGCCATGATGGAAGAATGGAAAACCCTAAAACCCTCTTTGGAAAAAGAAGTGTACGAATCTGTTCTTTCCCGTTTTGAACGCCAGCTTAACAATGCCCGCGAATGGCGCGACCAGATAAATACCTACTTTTGGCGCAAAACAGGGATTGGAGATGAGAAGGGGCGCAAGATTTATGATTGAGGCAGTTAAAGTTTTAAGGGTGTACACCATTGTTTTTATTATTTATTGATTCAAGAATACTTTGGAATGAATTAATAAATACTTTAGGTTTTGTATAATGTATATTATGTCCTGATTTTATTTCGATGAGTTTATTACCTTTGATTAATTTATTAGCTTGTTGAACATCTTCATCACTCATTGCACCCATTAAAATGCCATCATTATCAACCTTTGCCCTTGCTCTTAATAAGACAGAAGTGCACCTTATTTCATTTAATATTTCGGCTTGATCGTAATCTTCAAACCAAGTGCTGTTGTAAAATGTTTCTCCAAAATTGAGATCGTACTGATCAAGAGAGTAAAACATATTATTTATTGATGACGGCAAATAAAATAAATATAAGGGTTTGCCGGGGTATTTTTTGCGATATTTTATTGCAGTTCGGCAGTTTCCCTCAACAGCGCCCAAGCTTCCTCGAATGTGGCTCCGAGAAAAGGGTTGGGTATTTGTGTTACAGCCATATTGTACTCCTTAACGTTAATATAGCTTATATTAAAAGCTATTACTATATATATGGCGAAAAAATGCGGTTTGCATTAGGAAAATCTACTTTTTTAGTAGGAACATATTCGCATAAATTTTGTAATTCCTTACTATATAACGAATTAGCGTTGCTGTTCGCGTATGCTTTAAAACCGGAAATTTGCAAGTAAACAGAAAAGTTAGCAATTTCCAAAAATACGAGGAGCGTGTGTATGCACAACGATTTTACGCTTTTTATGCGGACTTACCCTAACGGGACGAGGGTGGTATTTTACCATGCCTACAATGAAAAAGACGAGCGTGTCGGACCATGGACGACCAAATGCAGGAAACTTACTGCGGCAAGGAATTACTGCAACAGGCTGATGAAAGCCGGGGAGTTAATCCCTAACAAGGTTAAGCCTGTCACTTTCGGCGAATTTGCGGAAGGTTTTTTTGACAGGAAATCCGATTATGTGGGAAACCAAGAGAGCCGGGGCAGCATATCCGACTCGTACCTTGAATATTGCAAAATGCATCTTAGAAACCATATTTTGCCGTTCTTCGGCGGTTCGCCTATTGAAAGCATTACCGAAGAAGATATTGACAAATGGCTTTTAGGGTTTAAAGACAGGAAAAGGGTAGACTGCCGTGGAATAGCAATGAAGGGCTGGGAAGGCAATACAACAGGGTACAAAAACAGTTACGCCAACAACACATTCGGCGTTGCGAATATTATGTTCACTGAAGCGGTAAAGCGGAAACTGATAAAAGCCAACCCGTGCGCGAATGTCAAGAAGCTGAAGAATGACAGCAGGACTGTGAAAATTCTGACTGCCGAAGAAGTTAAAAAACTGTTTCCCGAAAACCCTCTGACCGTGTGGGGCGGGGAAATATATTACGCAGCCAACCGCCTGGCTTCCCTTACGGGAATGAGGCCGGGGGAAGTTATGGGGTTAAAGGGCGAATTTGTATTTGACCGCTATATCAGGGTTTGCGGGCAGTACGGAAAGTACGGTTATACAAACCATACTAAAACAAAAGAAAACAGGGACATACCCCTGCTGCCCGAAATGCTTGAGGTGCTTAGGGGGCTTATGGCAAAGAACGGCAGCGGCTTTGTATTTTCGGAAAACGGCGGGGAGAAGCCTGTAGAACCGATGATCATGCGCAAAGAATTCCACAGGGCGTTAAAACGCATCGGCCTGACCGACGGGGAAATAAGGGAAAGGGGTTTGTCGCCTCACAGTTGGCGGCATTTTGTGAATACGGAATTGCAGGTGCAGGGGCTGACCCTTCAGCAGGTACAGGCTGTTACTAGGCATCGTTCCGTCCAGATGACCAAGCATTACTCGCATATAGACCCTAAGCAGATAAACGGCATTACGGAAGCGCAGGCGGCGATAATGAAAAACGAAAAAACGGACAAGGAAAAAGAAAACTCGAAAAAACCTGTTAAAGCCGTCGGGAATAAAAAAATTTATATATTCGCCAAAAAGAAGGAGCCGGAGAAGAACGGCAAACAAGCGTGAACGGCTGAATAAAAACATGAAAAGCTCTTGCTGAAAGCAAGGGCTTTTTTTTGTGCGTTAAATTTGCGTTGTGAAATAAAAGAGTGGGTAAAAAGCGAGGTGAAACATATTTTGATGTTTGGCGAATCACGTTCATGGAAAACTACCGTGCTAGTGATGACTATTATTTTCAGAACTTTGCAATATGCCGGAAACTGCCGTCTTATCTGTTATATTTTCTTTGGCAACAGGGGCTGTTATTATAAATCATTTAAAATTCACATAAATAACGTACAGCCCTGTGCCTTAAAATCTTCAATCTTTGCAAATAATTCTTCTGGTGTTATTTCTAATTCATTTGCCAAGCAATTAAGACAAAAAAATATTTTTATATTTTTTCCGAGAAGTTTCTTATTTAACCCAATTTCATTTTTATCTAGACACTGCTTACAACAGGAATAACAATTTATGTTTTCCATACTATGAACTTTTCCTTTCACTCAGAGGCTTGACGAATACTAAATGCAGGAAGGTCTTTGCCACGATATTCAATATCAAGGATTCCAAGCTGAATTCTTATTGTATCTCTCATTTTCCTTGCCCTGTCGAGACAGTACCTTTTGAATTCGCGAGAGGTAATATCATTAGCACTACGGACATTAGGAAATAATAATTTCAAATAAGCGGTTGCAATCCGCTTTACTGCCTCTGTATCTCGTGTATCTGCTGCTTCAGGAACTTCGATCAGTTCATCAACAACAGTACGATAAGTCACATCATCTCGGAGTTCATGCATAATGGAGCAAAAATATTCCGAATTTAGAGCCCACCCGTCAATTTTTAAGTCATCATTCATTCTAGGAATATTCCAGCCCTTAATAAAACCATGAAAACGCTCTATTAAAGCAGACTCATGAAATACAAAGGGGAGTTCTTCAAACATATTTCCATAACCGTCTTCATCCATCGTCTCCTTCTTTATATTCCCACACAGAATAACACCTGCTTCGGCAGTTCCTTCATAATTACCAACAGTAAATATACCAGATTCAAGATACCCTTTTAGTGCTGCCCGCATTTCATCAACATCGGTGAAGGAAATTGTCTGCACTTCGTCTAGTGTAATAAAGTCATTTCCAGAGACTAAACCCTCAACGCGTTTATTTAAATCATAAAACATTTTAGCACGACTCATAACGCCGCCGCTTGAAAGCCATCCAAAACGGCTGACACGACCGAATAAGTATGATTTTCCTGTTCCTTTTGGAGCGAGTTCAATTAGATTTAACCTTTTTTCAACGAATGGCAGAAGCCGTGTAAGCATAGTGAGTTTTTTTTCTTCATCGCCAAGATAACCGTCTGAATTGTAATCAACTGCTCCAAGAAGAATATCTAGCCATTCATTTATAGAAAACTCATTTCGTACAGTTTTGTAATAATCAAGATCAATAGTATATGGGCAGAATGTTTTGAATCCAGTCAATTTTATTTTACCGGGAATTTTTGGATCTTCAGTTGGTTCTCGATAACCTAGTTCAATCATTCCCCATGTTTCTCTTCCACGAACCAATTCCTCATTGCATATTTGCCAAACAGAGTCTTCAATTATTGTATCCCTACTAGTTAAGCCAAAATCAGGTAATGCAAAAGATACTTCGCTTGTTTTTATATCAATGTCCACAGAAACTTTAGCTAGAAATTTTACTCGTTCGCGATCTACTATTATTTTGTTCTTAATTGCAATCCAGTCATCTTTGCGAGGTAAATATGTTTGAATAAAACGCAATAATTCATCAGAGTCAAACAGACCATTTTCATCTTCAAATTTTTTTAAAAGCCAGTCTCGCATAAATGATGGCAGGCTTAATGCGGAAAAGAAATTGCTCTTTTTTAAATCTTTGTAAACAACCATTTCGTCAAAATAATTCTTTAGTTTTTCAATCATTTGCTTTCACTCCTAAAACAAATTGTCAAAATCGGCATTAACATTACCAATTTTACCTTGTGTTTTAAATGTCACATTTCCAATCAGATTATCACCAGAATATACAAAAGCATCATAAATACCTGCTCGTTTTATATCCAGTAATTTTACGGAATAGTGGTTTTCGTCTATTTGTGAAGGATTATATGATTTCCCATTTAAAACAACAGAAATATCCTGTAGATGAGCGGATAAAAACAACTCAATCTCTGTTCCTATGCGAGAATCAACACCAACATTTTCTTCGACTAATTTAACTGTTATATTTTTATCACTTAAAGTTAATTCAATTATCGGAACAACAACTTCTTCAAGAGATGCACCCCCGTGAACTTCTACATTAGCAGCACGGCTGCCCTTAAAACGACCATAATCAGCAAGGACAAGATAATCATTTTCTTCAATAGCAAATGGTAAATCATAAGGTTGGAATAATTTACAGCAACGCCCGGAATGTTCGCCTTGTGTTTCTGTATCATATTTTTCTTCTTTTTGGTGTAAAACTGCAAGGCGAGAAGCTCCGTGATCGCTTACAATTAAAAAGCGCTTGCAATCTCTTTTGGCAAGTGTTGTTGCAGCTTTTTCAATAACTTCCTTGATAATATCCAATTCTCTTACAAGATGAATAGGGAGTTTAACATTTTCATAGTTATAACCTCCTTTAGCTTTGTGTTTCGTATCATCAAGATCGGTATTTTTTTCTTTATTACCTTCCCAAGCATCATAAAAATCTTTATTTATAGATGTAATTGTTGGAAGTTCTGCCCGTGCGATGTTTATTGAAATTGATAATTTATATTTTTGAGCTAAAAATTCAATAAAAGATAGGTATTCAACACCTAATGCATCAAGCCAATACAGGTAAGCATATGTTTTATCTAGCTTATCAAGGATTTCGTTTCGCGTTGGAAGTTGATTAAATTTACGCGGACTTTGTGCAAGTTCATCAATTTTTACTAAAAATTCTGGTTTTAGTATGTTAGATAATTTTTGGTGTTTATATTCTTCGAAATATTCAGTTAGCAAGCCTGCTAAAAACGGACATTTAAAAACATATCTATTTAAATAAGATGATAAATCAGGATAAATATCGGAGATTTCTGAAATAATTCCATTTTTTGAAATCCATGTTACAATTTCTTCACGCTCTTTTATGGTATTATCAGTTAGTCTGAAAATACTTTCAGAGACAATTATTCGGTTATGGTTAATAAATTCTTCAATATCAAATTCTGTGAATTGTTTAACAAGGGACTTTCTATCTTTGTATAATGAACTAAAACGTCTGTCAGTAGGAGAAATTTCTATGATGTATTTTAATATATTATCCCGAAAATCTTCAAAGCTGTCAGTGTTTTCCAGTACTAAACGAAGATAGGTATTATTAAGAATATTAGTTTTTATTTTTAACGCAATAAAATAAATCCAGTTACGATATTCTTTTCCTGTTATTCGAGTATAAAAATCATTCTCTAGATTAGTATCAAGTTGATGTATGTGAAAAATATTCTCTAGAGAATCGTTGTTTTTTATCTCGTTAAGAAATTCTATCCAAAATTTATCATTTCCGCAAGATTCCGATATTTCAAAATCTGGCAGTATATGTCTAATTCCTTCATAAGCATTTTTTATTCTATTTATGGGGAATAATGAATTATTTATATTTATATTTGTGTCACATACTAAATTTTCATGTATACCTTTCTCAAGTTCAGTCAGAATTGCTTTAATTCCGGAAATACTTGAAGAGTATATAGGAGTTGATGATACTGTAAGAGAAACATTACATTCTCCCATTCCAATTACAGTTCCAAGGCGATTTTCAAAACGCGGATCCGATTGAAATCCAGAAATTTGGGATTTGAGACCCCTTAAGAATAAGATAACTTTATTTCCATTCAGGTTTTTATTTTTAAATCTTGACAATTCTTTTATTGCATCAGAGCTTCCACACAGTGCAAGATACTCGCCAAGCCCTTTTATAATATATTTTTTGTTTTGAGCTATAGAAATGAAATGTAATAGCGCATCTATATCTGGTACTTTATCAGAATCAGGGCAGTAATCACTTGTGTTGATGAATTCTACATCTTCAGGCCATAGATCATTTATTGCCATGTTATATTCAGTGTCATTTATAAATACAAAATATGGAGTTGAAATATCAGAAGTTAGATATTTTTTTACTGCCAGAAATCGCATGTTATCATTTTTCCTTATCTGTTAATATTTCAATTCCAACCGTAATACTGTCTTTAACCAGACGTTTGAGGTATTGCTTTAATTGAACATCATCCATCTTATCAATTTTTTTCAAAACTTTATCACTGCCGCCAGAATTATATTCTGCTTCTGCAAGTTTTCTTACTTTAGCTTTTACATTAGGGTTATCACGCCAATCATAAGTATCAACAGATAATTTTTCAAGTGTTTCACGGACTTTATCGACATCAGAAAGTAATATGCGATATTCACCAATAACTCCAGAAATAAATGCTTCATTACGTTTTTTTTCATCACGTAAAATATCAAATAATGTGGTTTTTTTAAGGTACTGTATTGCAGCTTTAATTTCGTTATCAGTCCCCCAGTTTCTGTTTAAGGTATCAAATGACTTTTTTGCTTTTTCAAACTCTGTTTCAGGAACACAACACAGTATTGGTATTTTAAAGTTATTTGACCATTCATGAGGATTTTTTGATCCTGTGTTTTCTTTCCATAATTTGAAAAGTTGTGTTTTTAACTGGTTTTTGCGATACTCTTCTGCTTCCTCTTTTACTTTTGTATTACAATCATTCTTTGAAAGTCCAAACATTATTGTTGGCAATTTGCTTTTAACATTGGCAATATCATCATTGCTTAGATTTTCCAGATATGGTTCATAAATTTCCGCAAAAACGTTATTCTCATTTGCAAGTAAATCCCTAATTTTAGCAGAATGGATTAATAGTTCTGAATTAAAGTTCTTTAACTGATCCGGTAAAATATCCATATGTTGAAATACCTTTATCAGTGTATCAAGTATTTTTGCCAAATCAGGAAATTTGGATCTAAGTGATTCATAAGATATACGAAGGAATTTTAGGCGATCGTTCCATTCTTTGAAGGCATCTTGTAATGAATGTGCAGAAACGTTCAAAATCTCGTTGCTTTCCTTTGTTATGCCATAATCGGTTATTAATTTACGGATTTCATCCTCGCCAGTTTCTTTTTCCCATAGGCTTGAGTGTTTTACTTTAAACAAGCTGCTAATGTCTGTAATAATACTATTGGTTCCTGCTCCAATATCGTTTGCAAGTTCCAGTATTTTCCCTTTTTCGAATGATTGTAAATAATGGAGCATACCATTTTGGCAATTTTTACTTGTTAAGAGGGCTAATAAATTATCTCCCAAAGACGGTTTAACAATTGCAATTTTACCGATTTCAACAGCCTTTTTGTGTGCATCTTTTCCTTCTTTTTGCACAAGTTCAATATATTTTTGAACAATATCGAAAGTGTTCGTGGTATCAATTTCTTCAAGGCACCATACTGGCAGATTAAGTTCGCGCATTTTCGATTCAACCATTGTGGCAGCTTGGCTTGCTGATGAACAAGAATTAGCAGGGATTTGCCATGCTTTTTCTGTTAGTTCATAAAATGCCTTTTCTTCTGGAGTCATTTTTACCAAGAATGTAGGCTTAGGATTTTTACCGATATGGTTTCCTATCATTTCTGCCAATTTATCAGGTGTCATTGGCTCATGGCCGCCTATTGAATCGCTATAACGATAAGGTTCACTGCTGTATTCTTTCAATAAAAAACCAGCTAAAAATGCTGAAAGGTTACATGGAGCAAAGCCAAATTTTCCTTCTAGTAAACCATAGAGATCTCCTATTGAAATTTGACCATCACGATCAAAGTGTGTTTCTATAAGTTTATCAATCTCTTTTTTTATTTTCGTTATAGGAAGGTTTTTTATTGATGAGTTATCCCAATAATTTTCTACTTTCCAAACAGTTGGCAATACATTTTTTTCAATTCCGACAACAACACCGCTTGTTGTTTCAATTATTCCAGCTTTTGCAGATTGTTTCATTGCAGTAGCTTTAAGCTGACTTTCTGATAGATTTTTTGCAAAATCAAACATATCATACTTATAACGATCAGTAACAATGGTTTGGAGGACACTTGCAACACCCTGGGCGTTGCCAAGTTTTTCACCTTCTTGATTTTTATAAGTATATATAATAAATTGACCGTTATAAATCCGAGTTTTCCATTCTTGATCTAATACACGCTTTGCTTTATCTGCACTTTCTCGTGATGATGAATTATTGCTTCCCTGATAATACATTGACATTGCCGAGAAATCCACCCATTGATCTAATGCTTCAGATCCTAAAGGTGAAGAAAGGGCATCAATAAATACTATATTTTCATATTGTTTATCTGTGACAGTTATTTTTATGGTTTTTCTGAAGGCAGCGGATTCGGTTTCATCTTTGGCAAATGCAATGACAGCATAGAAATTCCAGCCAGGGGAACTTGATTTATCTCGAAGAATATTAACTGTTCGAAGAAAATCTGGCACTGTGACAGGTGTTATTTTCCCTGTATTAAGTTCTGCTTCAAACCGCAGGCGAAGAGCAGATGATAAAGATAAAACTGTTGAGAGTCCGCCTTCTGTTACAAGTTTTGCAGTTGTGCAATTTTTACGTATGTCTTTCTTGTAGGAATCTATTTTGGCTTGATCTCCGGCAAGAACTGCTGCGGCATAAATAAACCGTCCGCCGCTTATTGGGTTTGTAACAAGAACGCCTTTTTCTTTAAGTGATTTTGCAATATTTGCGGATTTTGTCCCCTCTAAGTCAGTTATTCCTTCAAAGACATAACTGAGATGTTGTTCTGTTGCTTTAAACAAATCAATAGTGCCACCCAAACGCTGATCAATTGCCTGCATTATGAGAATTGCTTTAAGAACAGATTTTTCTTCATCACGTAAATTTTGCTGTTGCGGGAATGTGTCTAATACCAATCTGATATCTGATGTTAAGTTATCTCTTCCTTTTTCATAAAAAAAGTTCCATAACATATCTACTGTAAGCAAGGGATGATCATCATAAGGTCCATTATTATCAATAAACCACTGGAAGGCCATAACATCATCCGTATTGGATGATTTGATAAAATCAAACATGCTTCGCTGATTTGATTTAAAGGCAGAAGCAATATTCTTTAAAAGTAATGCAGCAATTGGATGAAGCGGCATAATCATTTTCATTACTTGAGGATCAGTATTTGTTGTCTTCATAACAGCGTTTCGAGAACTACTAATACGCTCATATAAATCACCATCAACTAATAATTCCCAATCGCTTTTGGCTGATTCTTTTACATTAAAGGCATGCCCGATAAGATCAAATGCAATGTTATCTGGCAAGGCAATTTGTACAGGAATAAAACGATCTCTTACTTTTGTCCATGTAGTATCGGCAGTTGTGAATAATTGACCTGATTCGTGAGTTACGACAACGAAGTAAAAGGCTTTTAAATTCACTAACTCTGCCAGTTTTTGAAACTCAGAAAGACTCTCACGATTATTTTTGAAGTAATCAGAAAACTCATCCCAGATAAATACCAATTTGATGTTGTTCTGATCTATGATGTCTGAAAGCCAATCAATGAGCCTATCCGCATCAATATTAAGAGCCGTAATTCCTTCTTTGTCTGCAAGGCGGAAGAGGTTATCCATTAGCGATTTTACATCATCACCTTTGCGTAAAGTTTGCAGTATTTCATCTGCTGTAGACTGTGAAAATAATGATGACCATTCTGTTTTTTCTTTAAGAAGTGCATTTATAAAATTTTTACGTACAGGATCGTCAATCCAGGCTATGACACTATCTTTTAATGTGTTTTCTCCTTCATATAGTTTAGCATTAGTCAAAGCAGTTTTTACTGTATCTTGTATAGCAAGAAACAAATCACGAGGTGAGAAAATTCCGCCTGCCGCATAACGATAAACAGTCAATACTCCTTTCTGTTTATGTCCGATGATTTTTTCCAGTAAATCATTCTTCTTTTTTAATGGTTCATACTTTTCCCAATAGGCTCTAAGTTCAGATTCTGGAACATCAAGTATTTTCTTCATTGCATAAGTACATTGTGATTTTCCTGTTCCATACGCCCCTTCAATCCAAAGAGAACGTTTTTCCTGGCGTGCCAAAATACGCTCCATGTTGTTCAGCATTTCTATAAAAGTTTGGTGCGGATATGTACGGGTCCAAAAATCCGGACTTGCTGCAGCAATAGAGGAATCGTTAATCTGTGGGAAATACTCCTCGTCTATATCAAAGTACTCACGGTATTTATTCTTGTTAGCCATTTATCATATCTCCTTGAATAAATCGAGTACATCTTGCGATGTTTTATCACTTGCAAGTGTTATCTTTTCGAGATCATGTGTGAATGATGCATCAATAAAATCATGATATTTTGCCGATAAACCTAAAAGCATGGGCATCATTTCATCACGATCTAGCCCAAAAATACGACTTGGACTTATGCCATCACGGTCTATACTGTCATTCAGGAGTGTGGCAAGAGTGAACTCCTTATAATCATTGCATTTTTCGGCAAATTTGAACAAGCCATACAAAATAACAAGTGGATTGCTAACAGAGCATTTTGTACGGACAAGGTCACCTTCCTCCGTGACAGCACCCCAATGAAGAACAGTGCCAAGAGGTAACTCAATCAATTTACTATATGCTCTATACACATTTTTAACAACATTTGTGCTTTTATTATATTCTAACAACATAGAAATTATGATTTCACGAGAATAGACATGACCTAATTCCATGTTTTTGATATACCATTGGAATTGTGGACTTTCTGCTGCAAAATTTACTAAAATTATTCCCCATGATATATCGCTTTCACAGCCAATGTTAGCTATAAGTTCAGCTAAAGGAGTAAAACTTTGCTTATCCATTAGACCGGCGTGTTTAAGCATACTCTTAAATGATTTTACTTGATTCGGTCCAAGATTATGCTCATTCCAGTAATCGTCCTTCACCTTAAAGAAACGGTTAAACCATGATGTTTCAGGAAGTGTTGTATCATATGAATTTATAGACATTGTTTTTTCCTCCTTTGGAATTTTTAAAGAATTATATGCAAGACAACCATCTTCAATTTCATGACATTTCAAGCAATGTTTACAGTCTGTAATTTTTAAATTGTCATTAAACTTTATACAATTCCAACTACAATTTGATTCACACACTCTACATTTTACACAATATGCAGATTTACGGAAGACTTGTTTTAATAATTTTACTATAATCGGATTTTCTTTACAGTATACTTCTGATAATTGTACTGAATAACCATTATCTTTTGTTCTAATCTTAAAAGGAATATTTGAGTAGTTATCAAGTGTTTTTATCCACTCATGCCAATCTGTTTTTGGATTAGTAATTGATATTATTAGAACGCCATTTTTTATAATATCAGAATAAGTAACCACATTACCTATTAAGTCACGTCCGCTTCTTCGAGAAACCCAGCCACCTCCACTGAGATAGGTGTCATCTCCATAATTTCTACCATTGGATTTTCTTACCAAATCAAGATATTGCTCCATTTCGGACTTATAAATACTATGTTTAATATAATCTGATTTATTAACAGACATTGGACAAAAAATACATCCTGCTCTTGTATTTCCCTTTTTATATGCTTCGTTAATTGTAATATTATTTGCATATATATAAAGCCAAATTTCTGCAGATGTCCATTCGAGAATAGAGTTATAACTATACTGTCCTTTAATTTTTTTCCCTTTATTTAAATAGTCATATTCTGATCGTGCTACGCTTTCATGAGCTCGTACTCCAACAAATGCTAGTCCTGTATAATCACCTTTCCCCATAATCTCTCTTAGTTTTAAAGTTTGCGGCGCACTTTTATGAACAGAGCAACACCAACGCAAAACACGAGATGGGGGACCAAATAATTTCCATGACTGCTCCGGACTCAAATGTGATTTTGTACTAAAGAAAGAAATTTCTTCTTCAATGCACTGTTGTTTTGTTTTTTCGATTACATCGTAAGTATCGGGAAATTCCATTCTTGTATCACCAAAAACTACAACGAAGCTATCTTTAGGCAGGGCTTTTTTTACAAGATCAAGCAAGACACAGCTATCCTTGCCCCCGGAAAAAGCTACATGAAAGCAATCAAGTTTATTCTTATACTTGGTGTATATTGCTAGTATTTTTTTAACAGTGGTTTGTTCTATAATATCAAGAATCTCTTTATTCTTCTTTATCATTAATTTTATCTTAATGGGCTGTAATTTTTTATCAGCTGACTCTGGTTCAACAATATTGAAGATGTTTCCATTTTTATCTGTAAATGATGGGCAATTCTCAGGAGTATTGCATACCACTTTTACAATTGTCTTTTTGCTTTTTGGTGTTTCTTTGTACTCATCACATTGGAAGGCAAGTTGTATTTTGGGAGCATTAAAAACATTTCCACCACTGAGACTTGCAACAAGTTTACCCCTATAATAATAAGTATTAGCTTCTGCCCACATATAAGGAAGATCAACTTGCTTATCGTATTTCCAATATTTATTGAAACCCAATACATCTAATTCAGAAGCATATACAGGTCGAGGTTCTTTTGAGTAATTTGTTGGAGAAAGATTTAATAAGATACCACCTGTTTGGCTGTCGTAAGTGTATGAATACAATCTCAGCTTCTCCCTTCACGTAATAATATTACCTTGCTTATAATCTCATTGCTTTTTGCGGCTGTGCTTCTAGCCATATAGCCCTCGTCAAATAAAAAATTGCTAACAACATCTTCTTTCAACACAATTTTTGACTTAGCAACAGCATCAGCCATTATTTCATCATAGGTCATTGTACAACTTTTTTTAATAATTGTACCAGCGTTTCTCGAATTCACCGATGGTGTATCAAACCGATATATCTTACTGAAACGCCGGCAATAACTCTCAAGCAAGAATAAATTCCATTCTTGCCCACAATCAGGGAATGTACTAAATACACTGAATGACTTTAAAGGCAGGTAATCTTCATTCTTAATAAATTGACTAATTGCTTTGTCGGTCAATGCAGGCTTGAAACGAACATATTTATCTGCAACATAAGTATCTTTGTTTATGCGAACCAAATAAAGGTTTCCTGCTTCCATTGAAATCCAGCGATGTATTTCACCTGTTAGTTCTTCTTCTTTATTCAATAACTGTTTAAAAGTACACTTGTCAATAGTACGACAGTAATCCTTCATAATGGATAATGCATCTAATGATTTACCTTTAGGAAACACAATCTTTCCTTTCTTTTCGTATTTATCAGATAAACAAATATGAAATATCGCATTGTGAATTGCAGGTAAAGAAAGTTCGTGATTATGTTCTGATATACTTTCAAATGGTAAATCTATAATTGAAATGTATCCATGAGTAGTACAATTTTTTTTAGTTATATTGATAATTTTACTTTTTTCTTCTTCAAAGATTTTTATTTTACTAATATGGGAAAATGTTTCGTTATTATTCCAAATAAAACCGCTCTTTAGTGCCAAAGTGTACTTGATTCTTTCCAGTGGAATATACGGTAATCGTTCAGCGAGATGATCATACGTTAATAATAATTTGTTTCCCCAGACACGGAGAATTTCTTTTTCTAAAACATTATTTATTGATCCTTTTGCGATACCAAAGTATGTCTTTGTAAAATTTAATTTTGACAATAGATTACTCAGAATAACATTTAACATTTCTTCAGAAACAATGTTCCCTTCAAAAAGCCATTTTTCATTTTTTGCATAGAATTCTGAATAGAAAACAACCAAATGACCGTCTTTGAAGTAAGAATTTATAGTTTTTACAATTTTATCAATTACTTGTGTTGATACGAAATAAACTTTGCCTTCAAAATATGTGCCGCAAGCCTTTATTGCTTCAGACAATTCTCTGTCAGATAGTTTTATTCCACATTTATTTTCTGATGCAAAACGACGGAAACGGGATATTTCAATAGGAGAATTTAATCTAAAGCCATTTGAAAAGTGATTTGATAGGATTTGTGTAATTTCACTAGCCAAGTTTTTATTGAGGGTATTCATAAGCATTACGCTTCAAGAGCCTTCTTCTGCTTCTCTACATACCCGCTTTGTGCAGTAGACAGATTAGAGTGTCTCTGTTTTAACAGGGCTTTTTCTATCTGGTCTAGCCCTGGTGTGCGTAAAATGTTTTTAAGCCTTGTTCTGTGGGCTATAAAGGCAATGTGGAACGCATCTTTAGGAAAGCCGTTTACACGGTATTTACCGTTGTGTGGATAGGTTTTTTCCATTATTGCATATCTTGGGTCATCGACAGCCTGTAATGCTAAAAATGCATCATCAAAACTTTGCACGGCATTGTTAAGGCTGTCAATGGAGTCTTTGTCTGACTTGGGACACTGTTGGAGTTCCTGTGTTAAAAAGGTATACTCTGCGAGAATGATTGTTTGAGGGTCGGCTGTGGTTTGTGCTTCCTTAAAAGTGGATATAGCTTGGGCAATACCATTTTCGTATAAAATCCGCCCTTCTTCAGCTTTTCCTTTTGTGGCAAAACCTTTGCGCCCAGAATCAATACTAGTCGTTGCTTCGAGGATATTACTTATGTAACCACTCAGATCCAAATTCAGCCTCTACTTCAGAAAAATTCCAGCCAGTTTGCAATAGACAAGCTAGTCCTACTTTTTCTTTTATTACTTTTGCCAGATAAGGAGGTAAAGGGATTGTTCTCATAAGACGAGAGTACCCTTCACTATCTCCTGCTTTCCTTAATTCTACGGCTTTGCAACCTATAGTAAGTTTTTCGTCAAGAGTCATTTCGAACCTCCGGTTCGTTTTTGGTTCATTTCATTCTCCTAAAGTTATTATAGCTGATTTTCAAGAGTAACGGCAAGATATAAATATTTGATTTTTCCTTAAAAAACGGAATATACACTAATTACAAATTCAAAATAAATAGAGCAATTAAATAAATTGTTATACGATATTCAGCTTTTTTAACAACTTGACTAGTTATCTAGTGTCTGTCCACAAAGTCGGTTATTTTGTGGACGACACTGGCATTTTCTCGCCCGTACCGTAGGTACGCAAAGGCTGCGAAAATGCGTTTTTAAAGGTAGTCTGTCTATAATGTGTCTACATTATAGACAGACTCTATCTAAGCTGGCACTTTTTTATTTTTCTTTTGATTTGGTTTTTCCCTTACCCTTTTAATTTTTCAAAGGCGAAGGCATAAATAGATAAAAATCTTCATTTTGCATAGTGCTTTATTATGCAGGAGATAGCTTTATATATCATAAAAAAATCAATTTTCCTATGCAAAAAATCAAACCTGCATTAAATATTTAATATGCTAAAAAATGGCAAAAACAAGGGAGACGCACTGGACATCACCTTGTAATAAAAATTAATCATGCCGCTTTAAGTAAAAAATCGCCGATAAAATGCAGGGTTATGTAGGATAAAAAATTATTAAGATACACAGTTTTATTGTTGATTTATATTGCATAACATATCACTATTATTATCTATATTTCTTTCTTTGTTGCTTATTAATAAAAAAAAGGAAAATAGAATAAATAAGGTATATGTAAGGGGTTTCCCGAAATTTGGTGTTTATGGTTCATTGATACACTAACAGCCACCTGACCGCTGTCAAGCGGTCAGGTGGGCGGCAAGAAACGCCTGAAGCAATCCCCGCTGAATAATGTTTTACTTTCCGTATTTGCTTTAGTGCGGGGTTTGCGTAAGGCGGTTCTTGCCGCTGGGAGAAGGCTTGGGGAAAATGCCAGCCTGTCCGAAGGACGGGCTGGTTTTACGGAGTTGGTTTTGTTATTACGCACAGCTTCATTGTTGCGGGGGTTTGCGGACTGAGGCACTTGTTATCAGGTATCGCTAAGGGTACAAGCCGGCAGTCTGTCGGTTGCGGGTAATTATGGAGCGAAGGCTTTCAGCACGATAGCCGTGGGCATACTTCGGTCTGCTTGTTGTAAGACGAAAATCTGGGCGGGAATATCACGGATAGCTGCGACGTAACGGAAGGTTGGGCGGCAGGATGCCGCTTTTTTTCTTCTTTGCAGCCGGCAGCTACGGCTGTCGGCTGTTCCCCCCCCCCTTTAAGCTATTGATGAAGGGTTTGCGACTGTAGCGACCGAAGCGACAACGGAGCGCAGGGAGCGAAGGGAGCAAACACAACCTTTTTTCTTAGTAGGGGGGGAAGCCCAGCGGCGAGGGGGGGGACTATATCGGCAGCCTTCCGTTACGCCGCTCTTATTACTCATAACATGATGGGAATACTGGAAGCAGGGCGGGCTTACTGCTCTTAGTTCCCACGGTGCTTGCACGGCGGCTGTGGGCTTTAGCTTCGATGGGCGGGGTGCCGGGGTTTTTGCGCCGTTTATGGGATTTTGCCCTTTGGAAGATGGCAGGGGCAAAGGCGGCGTGATGATTAGCCGACTTTGCCCCTGAACCGACCAACAGGAAGTTGGGCGGTTTTTATTTTTTTATTTTTTTGGTTTTGGTGGCGCAAAAAGGGCGGCGTTGATGATTTGGGAAAATTGCGGAATGGAATGTAGCAATTTTGACCTTTTTCTTCCCCCCACCCTTCTTACCCAGGGCTTTATTGGAAATGACGGTTATGACCGCTGATTTTACAAAGTTTGCCCTGTGCGTTAGGTGTAACTACGCAGAAAACCTGAAAAACGGCTTGTAGAGGGCTTTAAAGGCGTTTATGGTGAAAAGATACGGCAATGGGGGTTTGAACCGCTCTACGGGCTTCTACGAGCGTTCTGGAGGGTATTTTTTCAATGTCTGCGGCGGTAAAATTCAATGAATTTTTGTTATTCGACAACAAAACGGCAAAAAAAGTTAGCAAAAAAGTTAGCAATTTTTAAAAAAATAATGATATGCCAAGATATAAAAAAGCATAATTAAAGCATATAAGGACTTGACTAATTCTTTGTATAGTATAGAATTAGGGTAATTGAGGCATACTCAAAGACTAATCAAGGCTTGTGCGCAAAAGTGCGGTTTGCTTTATTGTTTAAATGAAAAAAAATCTTTTTCCTAATTCCTAACCCCTAACTTTCTTTGCACCTTTTTCCCTTGCCTAAAAGCCTTTTAAACAGTATATTTAAAGCATGAGAAATAAATTTGCAAGATTAATCTGGGGTATATTTTTACTGCTGACCGCAGCGTTTGTGATTCTTAACAATATTAACGGCTTTATTGATATTGATATTTTTAGTATTATTGCGTCAATTTTGGCATTGTCTTTTATTGTGTTATGTATAATATCTTCATATTATTCGCCCATCCCTATACCGCTTGCGGCACTGTACATTATTTATATGAAGCCTTTAGGGCTGCCAGAGGTAAATATCTGGATAACAATTTTGGCTGCCGTACTTTCGACCATTGGTTTGGCTGTTTTGCTTTCCGGCAAAAATAAGAAAGCTACTAGCAGCGGTGAAAAGGAAGCGGGGAAGTCTCCCCCCCTGCAGGAGACGACCCCAGATATACCCAGCTATCTCGATCCGCGTTTGTGATTCTGTTGGGAAGGCCTTCCTCCGTGATGGCTGCAATTGTTACAAGACGGATTTCCCTGCCGTTGACGATTATGCCCTTGGTGCATATTTGGACGATGCCCTTGGCCCTTATGCCCGCGCATCATACCATGCCGAGGAGGGTTGCCAAGATCATATTCCGTTCCGTCAATAGTCAGCTTTTCGATTAAAAGGAATTTTACATCATCTTTTTCCGACACAGGAAATGAAGCCCCTTCAACTGTTACTGCCGCGCCGTATTTTAACCCTTCGATAAAACCTATATAAGGCCTAAGGCCCCTTGTTATATATGTTGTATCATCGCTTGATACAGCGAATTTGCCGTTTAAGATTGTTAAACTGCCTGTTACGCTGACTTTTTCCAGTGTAAATTTTTGGTTCTTGAAATTCTTGCCTTCGTGATTGTGTCCGGGGCCGCGGCCTTCGCCCCTGTGGTTGTATCCCTGCTGTGCAGAAACCAAAGCTATTGCGCTAAACGCAATAATTAAAAATGCCAATGTCCGTTTCATTTTGAAACCTCCGTAAATTTAATGTTATCGAGCTCTTATATTAGTAACAACTATTCTAATAAAAGGTATCATGATTTACCTGTAAAATATTTCACCCCTGCGTCAAAAATATTCTGCCGTTTGTTCCCCGGTATATTGATATGGACAAATTCCCCCCGGCGTTCTGAATGCCCGATTTTACCGAGTATCCTTCCGTCTGGGCTGCAGAGGCTTTCAATTGTACCGTCAGCATAACAAAAAGGAACCTGTTTGTTTTTTATCAAGGATTCGGCTTCAGCGCTGTCGATCACAAGGCAGCCTTCGCTGTGGCTGACCGGAATTATATGCATATCTCCCGGTTTATCCAATGCAAGCCAGGGAGAACTGCAATCCATCACTTTAGTTTCTGCCATACGGGAAATATGCCTGCCGGTTTTATTATGCGTAATTAAAGGCCGTTTGTCATCTGTATTGTAATTACCGAAGGGGATTAGGCCCAGATTCAATAAAACCTTAAAACCGCCGGATATTCCCAGTATTAACCCATTGCGTTTTTCAAGTAATTCGCAAACAGAATCGTAAATTTCTGGGGCTCGCAGGGTATTTGCCATATATCTGCAACAGAAATCAGGGTCAAATCCCGCGCTAAAACCGCTGGACAAAGCCAGTATCTGCCCTTCGCCTATTGCCGCAGCGAGTTCAATCTTTGACCGGGCTATATCCTCTTTCGTGCGGTTCCTGAAAATTACCAACCTGGTTTTTGCCCCTGCCTCACAAAAAGCTCTCTGCAAATCCCATTCGCCGTTAGTCCCCGGGAAGACAGGGATAACTACGGTAGGAAGGGAGGAGTTAGAAGGGTAGGAGGTAGGAGGTAGGAGGTAGGGGGTAGAGGTTAGGGGTGAGGTGGTTGCCCTAGGATATACTTTTGACAGCGGGGTTTCCCACTCTTGGCGTAATGTTTCTAGGGATATTTCTTCTCCAGTTATGCGTAATACAGGGGCGGCGGTTGTGACAGCGGCTTTTTCCCAGTTGCCTGCTTTTTCAAGAATTTTTTGCACCTCAGGGTCTTCTTGAAATGCCTTGCCGTCAATTTCAATCAATACCGAGCCTTGGTATGCAGCGGGATCGGCAAGGGAACAGGCTTCGGCAAAAACTTCAAGGCCGGTGTTATTGCCAAAAGCCATAAAGGAAAGGCTTGCCGCAAGCCCGCCTGCACAAACCGGATATGCCGAGAGGGCATAGTTTTTAGCGCCTAATGCCATAAGGGCGGCCATATTTGCCTTGAATATATTCCATTCATCCGCAGATTCCTGTTTAAGCAATACAATTACATTTCCCTCCTGTCCGGAAAGCGCCCCGGAGCGAATCGAAGATGCAGGGGTACATCCTGCGGCAAATGCGATAAAGCTTGGAGGGACGGCAATTTCAATGCCCTTTTCTTTATCACTGTAATTTCCTGACATTGAATCTTTTCCGCCGATTGCCGGAACTTCAAGGGCAAGCTGGGCTTCGAGCGCTCCCAAAAGAGCCGCTGCGGGCAAGCCCCAGGTCTCGGGGTCTTCTGTCCGCGGAAAATATTCCTGAAAACTTAAGCGCGCCTTGCGGTAATCGCCGCCCAGACAGGCAAATTTTGCAAGGGCTTCGCGGATATTGCCTTTTGCCCCCAGATACGGGCTTTTTTCCATTAAGTCAGGGTCGTACCCAAAAGTAAAAATGCTTGCCGTTTTGCAGGGCTTGTTAAGCGATGGAAGCAAAGCCGCCATACCGCATTCTGGGGTGCCCTGCCATGCCCCTCCAAAAGGGAATAAAACTGAAGCAGATCCGGCAGAACCGTCAAAACATTCCTGCAACCCCCGCCTGCTGCAAGACCGCAGCGAACCAAGCTCCGCAATTAACTCCTCACTCCTACCTTCTCCCTCCTCCCTCCTAACTCCTACCTTCTCCCTTTTCCCCAAAACCGCCTGGGTTTTTCTTGGTGCGCCGTTGGTGTCAAGGAATTTTCTGGAAAGTTCTATAATGGTTTTTCCACGCCACTTAATTCTAAGAACGGCATTTTCGGGATCGTCTGATGTAACTGCGGCAATTACAACCGCTTCCAGATTTTCATATGAGGCTAGATTGATAAATGCCTCGGCATCGCTTGAGGAAACCACTACAGCCATGCGTTCCTGAGACTCGGAAATTGCAAGTTCAATTCCGTTTAACCCGGGATATTTTGGCGGAACTTTGTCCAGATCGATGTCCAGCCCGGCGGCAAGTTCCCCGACAGCCACAGAGACTCCGCCTGCGCCAAAGTCGTTACAGCGTTTGATAAGTTTTGTTGCGTGGGGGTTACGGAACAGCCGTACAATCCTGCGTTCCTCGATGGCATTGCCGGCCGCGCTTCCTGTCTGTACTGGTTCCCCCGATTGGCTTTTTGAAGAACCTGTCGCCCCGCCTATGCCGTCCCTGCCTGTTTTGCCGCCGACAAGAATTACAAGATCGCCTAACGAAGGCTCTTCCCGTATGACCCAATCGGCAGGGGCCGCAGCGACAAGGGCTCCCAGTTCCATGCGTTTTGCCAAAAAGCCCTTGTGATAAAATTCCGAAACCTGTCCTGCGGGAATGCCTATCTGGTTTCCGTAAGATGAATAACCTGCCGCCGCTTCGTGGGCAATTTTTATCTGCGGCAGCTTGCCGGGAATGGTTTCTTCAAGGCTTGTACGCGGGTCGCCCGCACCCGTTATGCGCATAGCCTGATGCACATAAGATCGCCCGGAAAGCGGGTCGCGGATTCCCCCGCCAAGGCAGGTTGCCGCACCGCCAAAAGGCTCTATCTCGGTAGGATGATTATGGGTCTCGTTTTTAAAATACAAAAGCCAGGGCTCTTTATAAACCTCGCCTTTATCATTTACAAATTCCGCATCAATTTTTACAGTGCAGGCATTAATCTCTTTTGAAATTTCAACATCGTCCGTAATACCGCGTTTTCTTAAAACCTTGGCTCCAACAACAGCCATATCCATAAGGGTCTTTGGGCGGCTGGAATTTTTGCCGTAAACTTCATCGCGGGCTGCCTCGTAAACAGCTAATGCATTATTTAAATCATCTGCAAGAGAACCGCTGCTTACTTCGATTTTTTCCAGAATTGTATTGAAGGTGGTATGCCTGCAATGATCCGACCAGTATGTATCAAGCACACGCAGTTCTGCCAGAGTGGGATCACGCTGTATTGAAGAAAACCATGAACGGCAAAAAATAAGGTCGTCAAGATTCATTGCAAAGCCATAGCTCTTGATTAGATCTTCGAGTTTTTTATCATCCAATGAAATAAATCCATTTAAGATTGGTATGTCGTCGGGATAAATTTCGGGGGCTTCCAAAGTTAATGGAATGTCGTGTAAGGCTTCTCTTTCAATTACCGGATTGATAATATATTTTTTTACAGCTTCTAAGGCAGTCGCGGAAACAGGGCTTTTGCCGCCTCTTAAAATATAAACCTTGGCAAGACGAATCTGCGGCTTAATGCCTACAGCCAGTTCAATACACTGCTCTGCAAGGTCTGCGCGCTGATCATATTGCCCGGGAAGCAACTCAACGGAAAAATAAATTTCGTTGTCCTGTACCGGGGGATGCTCCGTACAAAAATAATTATCAAACTGAGGCTCTGCAAGCGTTGTTTTAACTGCCTTATCAAACTGAGCTTCGTTTAAGCCTTCGGCATCATACCTGTATAAAAGTTTAAGATTTGCAATTTCTTCAAACTTTGCCCCTAAAAATTCCGACAAATGGCGTTTTAAATTCTGCGCTTCAAAGTCAAAACCTTGTTTTTTTTCGATGTAAACTCTATGTATTTTCATAGGCAAATTTTAACGCAAAATTACTGGTAATTACAATAATGCTCTTGCAAAAATGAACCTTATGCCAGCGGGTGGGGCTGTTGTTCGAATGCAAAATATATATTATACTTACTTTTGGAGAAGCTATTGAACATACATGAATCGGCGGAAAATTATCTTGAAACAATTCTCATATTGAGCCGCAGGGAAGAAAAAGTCCGCTCCATTGACATTGTAAATGAACTTGAATTCTCAAAGCCCAGCATAAGCGTTGCCATGAAAAACCTGCGTACAATGGGCTATATTTTAATAGATAAAGAAGGCTATATAACCTTAACCGCAAAAGGACGGAAAATAGCGGAAAAAATGTACGAAAGGCATATTGCAATTTCCGATTGGCTTATTTCCCTGGGCGTAGACAAAAAAACAGCCCTGCATGATGCCTGTAAAATGGAACATGTTATAAGCGAAAAAAGTTTTTCTGCGATAAAAAAGTATATCGGAGTAAAATAAATTCTGTCACGAAAAAAGAATTTACTTAACTGCTTCGATAATTTCCTTAATGACCTTATCTGCCTCGTCGACAGCTACCTGGCAAGTGCCTACCTGTTTATGCCCGCCGCCGCCGTACTTTAACATGAGGCTGCCGACATCAACCGTGGAGGTTTTGTTAAGTATGCTGTAACCGACTGTAATTACCGTGTTGACATTTTTCTTGCCGTCTACAACCCAAACGGAGATATTCTGTTCCGGAAAAACTGAATACAATAAAAAGCGGTTTCCGGCATAAATTGGATCAATCCCGCGCAGATCCACGTATATTGCATTACCTTCAATCTTGGCATATTTTTTTACCATATCAATAAATTTATTGTGCTGCTCAAAGTATACGTCAATGCGTTCTTTAACATCGCTTAAGGCAAGAATTTCTTCGATAGGTTTGGAAAAAGCTTCTTTGGCAAGTTTTTTCATCAAATCAAAATTACTTATGGTAAAGTTACGAATCCTGCCAAGCCCTGTCCTTGGGTCGGATATAAAACCAAGCAACACCCAGCCTGTAGGGTTTAGTATTTCATCCTTTGTAAGATCGGCAGAATCAACTTTATCAATATATTTTAACATATCTGAAAATATTCCCAGCTTTTCACTACCGCCATAGTAATCATAAATTACCCTGGCGCAGCTTGGCGCTTTTTTTGATACACCTTCAAACTTAACATCACTCCCAAGCCGTTCATTTTCGCTGGAATGATGATCAAACCAAAGACCGCAGCCTTCAATGTAAGGAACATTTGCGCAAATATCATCTTTAGTCGCCTTTATTAAACCGTCCTGAATATCTTTGGGATGCACAAAAAGCCAGTCATCAATTAGCCCCAGAGCGTTCAAAAGGGCGCCGCATGCCAAACCGTCAAAGTCAGATCTTGTAATTAATCTCATTTACTTCCTCCATAACTAATATAATAGTTTTATCCTTTTATATTGTATGTATTTAATAATTTTTTCAACTAGTAAATTGAAAAAATTGAAGATTTTTTAAAGCTCTAGCGATTTGCTTTCAACTTTCTCGATAACATACTTGGCAAAATCGGCGGTTTTCATTGCGGGAAGCTGCCTGCCGTCCCGCAGCCTGATTGACACGGTGCCTTCATCGGCTTCGCGCTGGCCGGCCACTAGCATATAGGGAATTTTCCGGGTCTGGCAGTCGCGGATTTTTGCATTCATCCGATCATTGCCCAGTTCCGCACTGACCCGCAAATCGCAGGCACGGAGTTCCGCAGCGGTTTTTTCGGCATAATCGTTAAAATTTTCGGCAACGGGGATTACGGCAATCTGTTCCGGGGCTATCCACACAGGGAATGCGCCGCCAAAGTGTTCAATCAACACGCCGAAAAACCGCTCAAGGCTGCCCAAAAGGGCGCGGTGAATCATGTAGGGCCTTTTGTGCTGGCCGTCTGCATCGACAAAGGTCATGTCGAAACGTTCCGGCTCGTTAAAGTCAAATTGAATTGTGGTCATCTGCCATTCCCTGCCAAGGGCATCTTTTATTTTAAGGTCGATCTTAGGGCCGTAGAATGCGCCGCCGCCTTCGTCAATTTCATAAGCCAAACCTTCTGTTTCAACGGCCTTGCGGAGGCTTTCAAGAGCGGCATCCCAGCGGCTCTGTTCCCCTACGCTGTCTTTCGGCTTGGTTGCAAGGTAGGCCTTGATGTCCTTAAAGCCGAATGTTTTCCACATCGAAAGGCTAAAGCGAAGAACTTCAAGGATTTCCGCTTCCATTTGATCTGGCGTGCAGAAAATATGGGCATCATCCTGGGTAAAACCGCGTACCCGCAAAAGGCCGTGGAGGACTCCCGATCGCTCGTAGCGGTACACTGTGCCGAGTTCCGCCCAGCGCAGGGGCAGGTCGCGGTAGCTGCGGCCTTTGTTTTTATAGATTAATATGTGAAAGGGGCAGTTCATCGGTTTGATAAAATAATCCTGGTTGTCAATTTCCATGGAACTGTACATTCCTTCCCTGTAAAAACCCAAATGCCCCGAAGTTTCCCAGAGCCAGCTTTTCCCGATGTGAGGCGTAAAAAGAATTTCGTAGCCGCTGCGGAAATGCTGCTGCCGCCAAAAATCTTCGATGGCTGTCCGCATACGCCCGCCCTTGGGGTGCCAGTAGATAAGCCCCGCTCCGGCTTCTTCATGCACGGAATAAAGGTCAAGTTCTTTTCCCACCCTTCGGTGATCGCGTTTTTCAACCTCTTCAAGAAAGGCAAGGTAGGCTTTTAAATCTTTGGGATTTTCCCAAGCCGTGCCGTAAATACGGGTAAGCATGGGGCGTTTTTCATCGCCGCGCCAGTATGCGCCTGCAATGCTTTGCAGTTTAAAGGCGGATGAATTTATTTCCCTGGTATTTGCGATATGAGGGCCGCGGCAAAGATCGGTCCAAAGGCATTTTCCTTCGGCATCGCGGTTTTCGTAAATCGTAATTTCAGAGTCTTCCGGCAGTTCGTTGATAAGCTCTGCCTTAAAATCCTCGCTGGTGAATCTCTCCAGCGCCTCTTTTCGGGTGACAGTCACCGGTATAAAATCCTGGCGCAAATCGATAATTTTTTTCATCTCGGCTTCGATAGCGGGAAGCTCATCGGCACTGATTGGCTTTGGCAGCAAAAAATCGTAGTAAAAGCCGTTTTCTATGGAGGGGCCTATGGCGACCTTTGTTCCCGGGTAAAGTTTAACCACCGCCTGAGCCATAATATGGCTTACCGAGTGGCGTATTAATGATAATTTTTCAGACATGGTTTAAAATAACATATCATTGTAAGTTTTGCAATATCTTCCCTGTTCCTTGTTTTAACGCTATAATAAAATAATGATGGAAAACACACCTCCCCTTTATTTAATTGACGCTTACGGGCTGATTTACCGTTCTTATTTTGCTTTTATGAACCGGCCTTTGCAAAACAGCGCAGGGAAAAATGTTTCTGCCCTTTTTGGTTTTGCGCGTTTGATTGTAAGCCTTTTAAATGATGGCGCGCCGCTTGCAGGCTCTGGGGGGCAATTAAACGAGGTAAAAGTTTTGGCTGCTGTTTTTGATTCCAGAAGCCCCACCTTCCGGCACAAAATGTTCAGCGGTTACAAGGCGAACAGGCAAAAAGCCCCGGAAGACCTTCATTCGCAGGTGCCGCTTGTGGAGGAATTTTTGTCTGCGCTTAATGTCCCCTGTTTACAGGCCGAAGGTTTTGAGGCCGATGACATTATTGCAACGCTCGCGGAAAAATGCCGGAAGGAAAAAAGGCAGTGCTATATAATTTCTTCCGACAAAGACCTTTTGCAACTGGTTTGCGATTTGGTTTATGAACTTAGGACTGTAAAGACTCAAGCAGAAGGCCAAAGCCAAGGGGCGGCATGGAAGATTATAGGCCCTGCTGAAGTAAAAGAAGAATGGAAGGTAACACCGGATAAAATTCTTGACCTGCTTTCTCTTGCAGGGGATGCATCCGACAATATCCCCGGGGTTAAGGGCATTGGCGAAAAAACCGCAGCGGATTTGCTTGCGCGCTACGGTTCCTTAGATGAAGTTTACAGTAACATTGCCGGTATTTCAGGGGCAGCCGGAAAAAAACTTGCGCAAGGCAAAGAAGAAGCTTATTTTTCCAAATCCTTGATAAAACTGGAAACCAATGTGCCTCTTTCAATAACAGAAATAAATGAACTTTCTGTAGAAAATTTAAACCGAGAGGCGGGAGCAAGGGTTTTGCTTCGTGAAGATATACGCCAAAGCGCAAAACAACTTTGCCCTGATATTCATCAGCAGGGGACAGAATTAAAAGATAAAGCTCTTTCGGGCAGCGGCAATTACAAAACAATTTTGGATATAGAAGAACTTAAAACAATCCTTGCCGAGGCAAAAAAACAAAACCTGCTTGCTCTGGACTTTGAAACTGATTCGCTTGATGCATGGAATTCACGGCCTGTAGGAATTTCATTTGCGCTAAAAGAAAAAGAAGCATACTATGTTCCGGTTGCCCCTCACGGCGATAATGCCCAACACATTGATCCCAAAGAAGTACGCCTTCTTCTTACTCCGTTTTTTTCCGATCCTGAAATGACTATTATTGCACATAACGCAAAGTATGATTATAAAGTCTGCCGGGGCTGGGGCATTGAACGCTGGAAATGCAAAATCTGGGATACTATGGTTGCAGCCTGGCTTGTTGATCCCGAAAGAAATAATTATTCCCTTGGATCGCTTGCTGCCTATACCTTTAATTACACTGCCATCTCTTACAAAGACATTGTTCCCAAAGGACAGTCTTTTGATACTGTCCCTCTGGAAAAAGCGGCCCAGTATTCAGCCGAAGATGCCGATCTCTGTATGCGCTTAATGCTGCATCTAAAACCCAAGCTTGAACAGACAGGCACAATGGATCTTTTTGAAAAAATCGAGATGCCGCTTTTACCGATACTTGGCGAAATGGAAGGCGCAGGGATAAAAATTGATCCAAAGATACTAAGTAATTTCGGCATTGAACTGGAACAGAAGCTTGAAAATATACAGCGTGATACATGGAAAATGGCAGGGCATGAATTTAACCTTTCATCGACAAAACAACTGCAGGAAGTGTTGTTTAACGAAAGAAAACTTATTCCCGTAAAAAAAATTAAAACAGGTTATTCTACCGATGCCGCCGCTTTGGAGGAACTTGCCCTGCAAGATCCTCTCCCTGCCTTGATTCTAAGGCACCGTACCCTTGCAAAAATAAAATCAACTTATATCGACAGCCTTGCAGTTATGGCGGATAAAAACAGCCGTCTGCATACCACCTTTGATCAGACAGGAACGGCTACTGGGCGCCTTTCGAGCCGCGAGCCTAATTTGCAAAATATCCCAATCCGCAGCGAAGAGGGGCGGCGTATCCGTGAAGCGTTTATTGCAGATAAGGGCTGTCTTTTAATATCCGCCGATTACAGCCAAATTGAACTTGTGGTGCTTGCCCATCTTTCGCAGGATGAAAACCTTATTGGCGCTTTTAAGGAAGGTTCTGATGTTCATGCCCGCACCGCTGCCTTGATTTTCGGCATTGATGAAGACAAGGTAAACAGCGAGCAGCGCCGAATGGCAAAGACAATCAACTTTGGGGTGATGTACGGGATGAGCGCTTTCCGCCTTGCCAATGAACTTGGGATCAGCCGGACGGATGCTTCTGTTTTTATAGACGCATATTTTAATACCTATTCCGGCGTGCGCCGTTTTATAGAAGACCTTATCAAAAAAACCGAAGATTCCGGGTTTGTTTCAACGATACTAGGACGGCGCCGTTATATACAAACCATCAATTCAAGGAATAAAACCGAAAAAGCCGCAGCCGAAAGGGTTGCGGTTAACGCTCCTATTCAGGGCTCTGCTGCCGACATTGTTAAAACCGCAATGCTCAATCTGGACAAAAGGCTGACAGCGGAAAAAAGCCCCGCACGGCTTTTACTGCAGGTTCATGACGAATTAATCCTTGAATGTCCCGAATCTGCCGTTGTACGCACAATAGTAATTGTAAAAGAAGAGATGGAAAATGCGGTTAAACTAAGCATCCCCTTAAAGGTCAGCATAGAAACAGGCAAAAAATGGGGTTAATGCGTATTTGTCATTAATCGCCTGTATGGCCAAAACCGCTGTCAATAGGCAATATCGGCATTACCCTGCCGTTATTTGTAATACGGTATTTTATTTCTTCCAGAAGATGCGCTGCTATGGGCGGCAGTATAGGAACAATCAAACTGTCATTTATATAAGACTGTGATCTAAGTAACCGTGAAATCATCCTGTTCATAAATTTAGGTTTGGGATACACATCGTATAACACTTTTTTCTTTTCGGGAATATTTGCCAGTTTCCTGGCTGTATTTATGGCATCGTTCAAGCCGCCAATGCTGTCTACAAGGCCGGCTTTATACGCGCCGATGCCGGAATAAACACGGCCCTGGGCAATGGCCTCTACCTGTTCAATGTCCATATTACGGCTCTTGGCAACTCTGGATGTAAAATCGGCGTAAAGATCAAGGATATATTCTTTATACCGTTCTTCCTCCAAAGGTTTAAGGTCTCGTGCGGGAAATATTATTCCTGCTGTCATGTCTGCATGATTCCCCCGTTGAATTAAATCCGTAGTTAAACCCAATTTATTGTTTAAACCGTTATCAAAAAACCAGCTTCCGATTACGCCGATGGAACCAGTCAGCGTATAGGGAGAGGCCGTTATATGATTTGCACTCATACTCATCCAGTAACCGCCGGACGCGGCAACCGATCCCATCGAAACCACTACAGGAATCCGCTCTTTTGCCTTGATAATGGCTTCGTTTACATAGTCGGCTGCTTCTGCGCTTCCCCCGGGAGAATTTACACGAAGAACCAAAGCCTTGACACGGTTTATTTCGGATAATTCCTTAATCAAATTGGAAAGGTTCCATGCCGCAATTCCATGTTCCATATCGGTAACGCCGTTAACATAAATCACCGCCACAATCGGAGGCCTGGAAAGGAAACCGCCCGATCTTAAAGGAGTGTATGTTTTTTTACTTCCCGAAAGGCTTGAGGCTGCCTCTCCGTAAAGATAAAAATTAATCTTTTTTTTACCGCCGTATAATTCTTTAGCCGTCTGCATAACCGTTTCTTTTCTTCCGGTATAGTCCACAAGACCGCGCTCAAGGGCACTTCTTGCCGAAAACATAAATTCATTGTCAATAATTGCGTTTAACTCATCACTTGTTAATGAACGGGCTTTTGTTATTGCCTCGAATGTGACAGACATTACTTCGTCTAATATTTCACCGTATTGCAGGCGGTCTGCATCGGAAAGGGATTCTCTGGTATAAGTTTCTGCGGCGGATTTATATTCAAAATAACGAAGCTCGCGCACTCCAATTCCAAGTTTTTCAAGGCCTTGCTTAACAAAGGGCCTTCCCCATACGTAGCCGGGCATCATCAGGATTCCCTGATCATCCATAATAATTTTATCAGCCACTGTTGCAAGGCAATACAGGTCCAAGCCAGCCCTGCTTATAAATGCCAATACTTTTTTCCCTGTTGCCCTGAATTTTTCCAGGGCAATTCTAAGTTCCCAAAGAGCTTCCTGTCCCAAACTGCATGAAGAAATATTAAGAAGTATTCCCCCTATATTTTTGTCTTTCTCTGCCCGTTCTATTACTTTAAAAATGTCCAAAGATATTCTGTTTTGGCCTGGTGACATAATGTTGCGCATAGCATGTTTGTTAAGATTTAATTCCAAAAAACCATTTTGTGAAAATAAAGGCGCTGTCATTAGAATATACACTCCGATTAATAATTTTTGTTTCATTTTTTTCTCCCCGACAGGTTAGTTAATAATTTATCAATCCTGTATTCAGACTTTTCTTTTGCTTTTTCTATTGCCCCCGATACTTCGGCAACACGGGAAGAAAACTCATTATCGTTTTCTAAAACGAGGAATAATGTTCCGTAGAACAAAGTGTTTTCAAAAGCTTCTTTGTTAAACCATGTAATATCGGTAAAAAAATTAATCCCTATTAGGTTTCTAAAATCATCCTGCTGGTAATTATCTTCTATTAATTTTTTTGCAAATAGTTTTGCATTAAATTTTCCTTGGCTTTTTAATTGGCCGCTGCCGGTTCTGCAAAGGACAGCCTTGATTGTTTCTGAAAGTTTCCATGCATCCTCCCCGCTGCCGAAAGAAAGACATTGTTCCCTGAACTTACGGTCAAGGTTCCAATGCCTAAAAGCAAGGTCTGCCGCCAGACTGCCCTGTTCAGCAGATTGTCCGACAAGAGATCGCAAGACAGCAAACAGCCCGTAACCCAAGGCCCCGGCGCAGGCAAGCGGGTTTTCCTTTATTTGCAATGCAAGTTTTTTATACAGTTTCTCCCCGTCTGTTTTTCCTTCAGCCTTGATATAATCCGCCAGGCCAGCCAGTCTCTCAACATAACTTTTAAATTCCTCCCAAAGCCTGTTCTCTGTTCCCTGCTCCCTGTTCCCTGCCTTCTTATAACTCCAGGGATCAAACTTTCCGTCTGCTCCGCTTATAAAATGTTTTACGGTTTTAAAATAAATTTCAGCCGGTTCTTTTAATGATTCAATGAATATTTTAATTTGGGTTTTTTTAACAGTTTTTGCGGTAAAAAAGCCGTGTAATTGATTGATAATTTCAGCATTAATCAAATTTGTAAAACGATAATAAAGCTCTCCCAGATAAATGTCCATTATTGCAAACTGAGGATCGCTTACCGCGCGCCCCTCTAAGTCATTGTGAAGCCTTGCCCAGCGGCCTCGCGCGTCATCCTCTACTTCATGAATGTCAATAAAAACCTGAGATTCGTATCCTTTAAGAACAACAAAAAAACCGTTTTCGTAAATCGACTTTGAAGAACGTATATACCATAAATTTGAATGTTGATCCCTTAGCAGTGTAAACCAGCGACTGTCCCTGTGCAAAGAAAGCGCCTGATGAAGACTGTCCCTGCATTTGCTGCCATTACTTTGCGGTATTGCCGGATCGCTTGTTTTTATCCATCCAGCAGTTTCGTTATACGAATTATTGTAAAAAACCAAAGTCCTCTCTTCGCAGCCATTAATCCATGCCTTATTGGAATATGCAAAAACATTTTCATTAACAAAACCATTTTCCATAAACAAATCGTATAACCTGAATCCACTGCTTCCGGAAAACAATGTACGCCGTTTCATCAAGGGAAAAATTTCTCTTTCGTGGCGGTCAACGAAATAACCGTCCGGTTTTTCGTCGTAATAGGAACGGCGGTATTCCATGCCGTATTTTTCCTCGAAGCCTTCAATTTGGCCGTGACCGAACATTGGCAGCCCTGGCATGGTGACAAGAAGGGTGCAAATACCAAAATATTTATCGCCTTTGCCAAACTGAGCTACAGCGGTATCTTCATCGGGGTTGTTCATAAAATTTACAAACCGTTTAAGAATTTCAGGGTCAAATTCAAGGGTGTTTTTTATTGTTAGGCGGTATTTTGAATTTTCTTCGTTTTTAAGCATATTCATAAAAGCAGAATTATAAACACGATGCATCCCCAGGGTACGCACGAAATAACCTTCCATCATCCAAAAAGCTTCTGCTAAAAGCAGGGTATGAGGCGCTTCGGCTGCGCAGCGATCTACAACTTCACGCCAGAATTCGTTGGGAATTCTCCTGTTAAACTCATCGTTAGAGATTGAATGTTCCGCACGGCTGGGAATATCCCCGCCATGGCCCGGCACCGGATACCACAGCCTTTGAATATGGCGTTTTGCCAGAGTCATAGCTGCATCAAAGCGCACAATCGAAAATTGCTGGCATACCCCGACAATTGTGCGAATAACAGCCTCGCGCGCTTCGGGATTAAGGAAATCGATTTGAGCCGTGTCGTTCCACGGCATGGAAGTGCCATCATTGCCGTGGTAAATGTAACGGATTTCGCCTGTGTGGTTGTTAATCCGTTTAAAGACTACAGCCGCATCGTTACGCGAAAAATAATGGTCTTCTATTTGAACAGTTATATCGCCCCTGCCGGATAAATTTTCGCAGTTGTAAGTGTATCCGGGGAACGGCGGATAGGAAAGCTGCAAAAACCGATCGGGGTGTTCTATCATCCAGCGGCTGTCTATGCCTGTATGGTTTGGCACCATGTCCGATCCCAGCCGTATTCCCCGTCTAAAGCAGCGATCCCTAAGATTGGCTAAAGCGTCCCAACCGCCTAATTCATGGGCAATATCGTAATCATACAAACTGTAAGCAGAAGCCGCCGCCTCCGGGTTTCCTGTCCATTGTTTTATTGTTTTGCTGGCATCGCTTCTTTTCCATAAGCCTATAAGCCACAAACCGGAAAAGCCCCGGCGGGCAAGCTCGTCAAGTTCTTCATCGGGAATTTGATCCAGCCGGGTAATGTCCCTTTCGTATTTTTGCGACAATTGAAACAGCCAAACCAGGGTGCTTTTTGCGATTAACACCGTATTTGGCATCCATTCCTGATCCGGGCTGAATTTTTCGTACTCGTCCAGCCCGGCAAAACTCATAACGGCACTGGGGCCGGGGCCGGAAAAATAAGGTTTTTCTTCTTCTTTAATTACATCTAACCCAATTAACAGCCTTGAAGCAAATTTCCCGATAATGAGACCCCAGTGTTTTTTAATATATTCAAGCTGGCCGCTTAAAGTGTCAGAGGCAAGGGCGGGAGCGCGAAGCATATCCCAAAGACTTTGCCCGTATGGGCCAAAGACAGGCATATCCTTTAAAAAGTTTTTAATTTCTTCTACAGCAGCCGGATAAACAGTCTGATGCGCAAGATCTTTATCGTCAAAAAGAAACTGAAAGGGCTTAAAAGCAGGGTTTAAATTTGCCAAATGCAGCATGATTGTTTCTTCCAGAGATAAAGCGGTACAGCTTTCACCGGCTTCTGTACTTTGCAAATATTCGGATACATTCTTTTCGCCCGTATAAACCGGCTTAGGCGGAAATTGCTGCGAGAAAGATGTCAGCAGCCTGTCCATCATGTTCCCGCCAAGCCTGGAATTTAATCTTTCAAGGCAAAGGTTAAAAACATCCGGCTGTACCTGTTGGCGGTAAAGAGCAATCACATAATGGAGAATTTCATCAATCAAGCCCATGGCATAAAGCTGGCCTGCCTGAATGAATTTTCCTTTTTTCGGGTCCTGCTTTGCATTAAATTTTGCCGCAAGATCTCTTGTCTGGCGCATATCCGCCAAAATGACATTTCCGGTCAATGAAAACAGGCTCCCTTGCAGTTCGTATTCGCTGCGAATATTCCTGTCGATGTGGAATTCCATTGCAGGTGCAAGGCTTCCGGTTTTTCTTCCGGTTTCCAGATATGTCAGTTTTATGGGAATCTTTGTCATTTGGCACACTCCGTATATAATTTATGTAACTTTAGCACAAAAACAGACTGCTTGTCAAAGAAAATTCGTGTTTTTGGCAGGGGAGTCATGCTGTAAACCCGTTGACATGATAATAAAAATAATATACATTTATTTCATGTCTACTACAACCATTAATAATTCTCAAATTAGCGAGACTGAAATTACCCAGAGGACGGCTGTAATAACCAGCCTTAAAGATTTGATGAATCAGCAAGAAATGCGTTTTCGTAATTATATTACTGTGCTTGAAAAACATAAAAATTTAATCAATGCCGGCAGCAGGAATATTTTTACAGAAAGACTGCACGTTTATATTGAACTGGAAGAGCAAATTATTGCAGAGATTTTGTCAATTCAAAAAGCAATTGATCCTCTGGAAGATATGTACCGGAAACTTGACCCATGTTCTCAGGATGATGTGCCCGCGTTAAAAGAAAAACTGGAATATCTTAAAAACCAGGCAATAATTCTATCGACACAAAACAAAGAGATTCTAAAAGGCCGTATTAAAGAAGTCCGCAGTGAAATAAATGCAATGAAAAACAATCTTTTTATCAGCAGCCGGCAAGCGGTTTATCAAAATTCCAATAAAGCTCTGCACCTTGATATCGAGGGTTAAATTTTGGATCTGCTGAAAGAAACCGATGCCATGCTAGAAGGGCATTTCCTGTTAAGTTCAGGCCGTCATTCCGATAAATATTTTCAATGCGCAAGGCTTCTGCAATTCCCCGACAAGGCGGCGGCGGCTCTTTCCATCGCTGCGGAAAAAATTCGCAGGGATATGCAGGGCGGCAAACTGGAAATAGACCTTTTAGCCGGGCCTGCTATCGGGGGCATTATTGCCGCTTATGAACTTGCCAGGCAGCTTGGCCTTCCCGCAATTTTTACCGAGCGCGATGAAACAGGAAAAATGACCCTGCGCCGCGGCTTCGAAATAAAACCCGGGCAAAATATTCTAATTACAGAGGATGTTATTACCACAGGAAAATCTTTCGGCGAATGTGCCGCCGCCCTTGAGCCTCTTGGGGCAAAGGTCGCAGCCATTGCCTGCATCGTTGACCGAAGGCAGGAGGGCATAGAAATACCCTGGCCTGTTTACTATGCCTACAAAACAGATGTGGCAAATTGGGATCCGGAAAATTGCGAGCTTTGTAAAAAAGGCCTTCCCGCAGTTAAACCCGGTTCACGGAAATGAGGAACAAAAAACCCTTCTCTTTTGCGCCTTTTACTGTTGTTTATGAAGATGATGATATCATCGCTGTTAATAAGGCTTCCGGTATTTCTGTTGGCGGCGACCGCTGGGATGAATCTAAAGAAAGATTGGACAGGCTTGTTGCCGAAAAAATTTTCATAGTCCACAGGATTGACAAGGAAACTTCGGGGCTTGTGGTTTTTGCAAAAAACGAAACAGCCCACCGAAGGCTTTCTCTTTCGTTTCAGGAAAATAATATCAAAAAACGTTACATCGCCATTGTCCATGGGCGCCCAAGCTGGAAGGAGACTGTCTGCGATTTGCCTCTTGTCCCAAACGGCAATAAAAAACACCAGACAATCATAGACAAGTACAACGGAAAAAAATCGCTTACCAAATTTGTTTTCACTAAAAGCGCTGGAAATTACAGCATTCTCGAAGCCCTGCCCGAAACAGGGCGGACTCATCAAATAAGGGTTCATGCGGCGGCACTAGGTTTTTCAATTGTTTGCGATTCTCTTTATGGCAGGGAAAAGCCTGTCTTTCTTTCTGCCATTAAAAGAAACTGGCGCGGCGATCCTCTGGAAGAAAAACCTCTTTTATCAAGGCTCGGCCTTCATGCTTCTGACCTTTTAATTCCTGCAACTGACACTGCCTGCCCACTGGAGCTTCATGCTCCCCTTCCCCGCGATATGGCAGCTCTTATAAAACAAATGTCCAAGAGTTAATTTTTTTTAAAAACTTTTTGTCAAAAGGGTGTGTTTTGTGATTAGGTACCGCACTACCTTATAAATAGAGGTTGTATGTATGAACAGAACAAATGTTATTAAACAAAGAGATTTAGATCCATTGTGGTCGAAAGCAAATGAAATTGGCAGGTCTTATGAGATAGCCGGAAATTGTATAACAGCGGTTTTAGGAGCTGACGCTGTTTCAGTTAAAATGTCAAATCATCCAAAGGCTTTGCTTTTTTGCTCACTGTGTAAACGTTATTATAAGTATGCGTCTAAACTGCCTTCTCACGATTACCCTTGTTCAGATTTGCACCGCAAAGCAGTAACAGAAGCCCAAAAACACGGCGGCTCGTATACTTATATTTGCCCCTTAGGGTTTTTCTTTTGGACTAGCCCGTTTTTTTTCAGAGGCCGTTTTGCCGGTGCATTTATATCCAGCGGGTTTTTGTCAATTGAAAAAGAAAAAGCCATGAATAAAATTTATTCTGTCTGCAAAGGAGAAATTTCGCGCTCGGAAATTTCTAATTACCTTGATGATATTCCTGAAAAAACAAGCAGCGATGTAAATATGCTCGCAGGGATGTTGAAGCTTTGCGCCGAACAAATTTCAGAAAGAGAATCACACAAAGAGGAAGAAGCCGAAGATTACAAAACACATGGAAACCCTGAAAAAATTAAAGAAACGGAACGCCATCTAATCGCAAGTTTACGCCGCGGAGACCCCGAAGAAGCAAAAAAATTAATTACCGGATTATTAAAACATAATTACAACGACAATAATACGGAACACATACAACTAAGAGCTATAGAATTAATCGCTTTGATTTCCCGTGCCGGGGCAAGTCAGGAAAATTACAAAGACTTTTTTGAATTAAATAATAAGTTCATTAAGCGTATTGAGTACTTGCAATCATTGGATGAAATAACCAAGGCTTTGTGTACAATGGCTGAACTGGTATCATGGAAAATATTTTCATTTAAAGGGCTGCGCCATTCACGCGCCTTGAAAAAAGCAGAACGTTTTATATGGGATAATTTTACCAGAAAAATCAGCTTGGGGGAAATTGCCGGTGCTTCAGGGCTTTCAGGGCCTTATTTTAGCACAATTTTCAAGAAAGAAATAGGTGAAAACCTGTCAGGTTATCTAAACCGCCTAAAAATTGAAAAAGCATCAGCTTTGCTTAGAGAAACTGATTTACAAATTAATGAAATTTCTTTAAAATGTGGCTTTGCAGACCAAAGTTGGTTTTCGAAAATTTTCAAAGGGTTCACTGGATACAGCCCCAGTAAATATAGAGAGGAAAGATGAATAATACAGTAATGGTCTACATGAATGCAACCGGCAGCAGGGTGCAAGTTTATGATAATAAATTTAAAATTATCGAACAGAATAATGAATATGATTTGGAGAAAAATATCTGCAGCTATTGTGAAAACATAAGTATTTGCCGGGGTATACATTCCAATGCAATTCAAAAAACAGTTAACAGCGGCAAGCCGTGTATATACCAATGCGAGGCAGGGTTAATGTTTTGGGCATGTCCTGTTTATAAGGAATCAAAATTTTCCGGTGCGCTGCGCGGTCATGGATATTTAAACGAACTTGCAGATATATCTGTAAGGGAATCAAAGTATAACGCCGGACTCAAAGAACTTGTTTCCAAAGAAGAATTTTTAAACAGGATTTCTTCTTTTCCAACAGCAAGCATGGAAAAAATAAAATCCCTTGCAGAAATACTTTTGTTATGCGCTAAATCTCTTTCTGTTGGCAGTGAAAATTTTCACGAAATTCTCAGGGCAAGGTATGATCAACAAACAGCCATTAATACGCTGATTAGCGAGCTAAATGAAAAACACAAAAAAGGCTCTCCTCTTCCAGACTATCCTCTTGATAAAGAACGGCTGCTTATATCTTCACTGCGCGAAGGAAAAAAAGAAGAGGCAAAAAAACAGTTAAACGATTTATTGTCCGTGCTTATTTTCGCCAATAAAAATAATTTCAAGTATATTCAGTTAAGGGCTCTTGAATTGACGGCGCTTCTAATAAGAGCCGGAACAAATACATTTATCAATGGTAAAAATGACAGTGTTATTTATTATTTGCATTTGATTCAGGAAACAAAAACACAAGAAGAAATAGTAGGCATATTGCACGATATTATTGATAAAATTACAGATCAAATTATTTCGTATCAGGGAATTCCTCATGCCCTGGCAATACGAAAAGCAGATATTTATATCCGGGAAAACCTGACAAAAAAACTATCCCTTTCAAAAATAGCGAAAGTAGCCGGGTTAACGCCTCCTTACTTTAGCACTATTTTTAAAGTCGAAATGGGAGAAAATCTTTCTAAATACATTAGCCGTTTGCGGGTAGAAAAGGCCAGCGAAATGCTTATTGAAAGAAATCTTTCTATCAGTGAAATTGCCGTTGCCTGTTGTTTTGGAGATCAAAGCTGGTTTTCAAAAACATTCAAATCGATTACAGGAATAAGCCCGGGAAAATACCGCGATCAAAGCAACAAGCTGTTAGCAGGCACCCCCCTATAAAGAGCGTGCAGCCCCGCCTTTCAGCCATTTTCATAGTTTTTGGAAAAAACGGCTGCAAGACGTTTTTACCGTTTAAAAACAGCAGTTTTACGGGCTTTAGACCGTAAAACTGTAAGAGCATCTGCAAAACTAATCTAGTTTTGTAGATGCTCACTTGACTTAATATAAAAAATCTCTCTTAATGTAATTAACAAATTAAATTATTTTTAGGGAGATTATTTATGAAGAAGATTATTTTTATGGCATTGGTTTTAGGCTGTTTTGTTTTTGTTGCTTGCAACGGAACCCCGCCGGCTGTAAACCCGGAAAAAGATCCGGAACTTGTGATAGTAGTTCCAGAGGATTGGAGTCCAGGCCCTGAATCAGACGAGGCTGTGATGATGACAATTACACATCCGGTAGCCATTGCAGAATGGAAAATCGAGATTCAGCCGTTACGTCAGGGCGGAGGCCGCGGCGGTGAAGGCGGCGGTGCCCGAGGCGAAGGCCGGGGCGGTGAAGGCCGCGGCGGTGAAGGCCGAGGAGAGCGCGCTGAGAATCAGGAAGGGCAAGAAGGGCAAACGCCAAGAGCCCCTCGCGGAGCATTTTTTGAAGAATCAGGGAAGGGACCTCTTCCTGCTTTATGGAAATGGAATGGAAACAGTTCGAGAGCATCCCGTGGAGGCCGGCCGGTTCAAACAGTGCAGTCCGCCGCAGACTATACAATCAAAGTGACTGCGACTGATGCCTTTGGCAATACTGTAGAAAAAGAAGAGGAATTCAGTACGGGTATTATTGTAAGAAGGGACGGGGATTTATTAAAAATGGCAGTTGCATCAATTGTATTCCCCGGAGGTTCCGCTGACATTTACGGCGTAAGCGAAGGCGATCTTAGGACTAACAGAAGGGTACTAAGGCTTGTAGGCAGGGCTCTTAACAGGTACCCGGATTATAAGGTAACCATCGAAGGCCACTCTAACCCGGAAAATGCCCCTGGTACCCCGGCCCGCGAAAGGGAAGAAACAACAGAACTTCTCCCCATAAGCGAAGCCAGAGCAAGGGCAGTTTTGGAATATTTGTCAAATGCAGAAAATTTCCAAGATGGCGAGCCGGTTGACAGGGCAAGATTATCCTCTGTTGGAATGGGCGGCAGGGCTGTGGTCGTTGATTTTGACGAAGACCCTGAAGAAAAAATGGCAAACCGCAGGGTTGAATTTATTCTTGAAAAATAGTTCATGGCAGAGACACCAATTAGTGCCTGTCCGCTGCTTTGTGGACGGCACTAATTAACAAATAATATAGCTTAGGGAGAAAAATATGAAAAAAGGAATTGTTCTGGCGTTGGTTTTAAGTTGCTTTGTTTTTAATGCTTGTAAGACTCCGCCGGCTGTAAATCCGGAAAGAAACCCGGAACTTGTTATAGTAATTCCGGATGATTGGAGTCCCATTCCTGAATCAAATGACACTGTAAGGATGACAATTACTCATCCGGTAGCCATTGCAGAATGGAAAATAGAGATTCAGCCGGTACGTCAGGGCCGAGGCGGCGAAGGCCGTGAAGGCCGCGGAGAGCGCGCCGAGAATCAGGAAGGGCAGGAAAGGCAAACTCCAAGAGTCCCTCGCGGAGCGTTTTTTGAAGAATCAGGGACTGGCCCTCTTCCTGCTTTATGGAAATGGGATGGAAATAGTTCCAGGCCCCCCCGTGAAGGCCGACCGGTTCAAACAGTGCAGTCAGCTACAGACTATACAATTAAAGTGACTGCGGCTGATGCTTTTGGCAATACTGTAGAAAAAGAAGAACAATTCAGCACTGGCATGATTATCATAAGTGACGGGGATGTATTAAGAATGGCAGTTGCATCAATTATTTTCCCTGATGGTTCCGCTGATATTTTTGGCGTAAACGAAAGAGATCTTAGGACTAACAGAAGAGTATTAAGGCTTGTAGCCAGGGCTCTCCACAGGTACCCGGATTACGATTTAATCATTGAAGGCCACGCTAATCCGGTAAATGCCCCCGGAACCCAAGATCGTGAAACAGAAGAAGCTAGAGTGCTTGTCCCCATAAGCGAAGCCAGGGCAAGGGCTGTTTTGGAATATTTGTCAAACGCGGAAAATTTTCAGGATAACCCGCCTGTTAGCAGGGAAAGATTAACCGCTGTTGGGAAAGGCGGCAGTTCTGTGGTAGTAGATTTTGACGAAGACCCCGAAGAAAAAACGGCAAACAACAGGGTTGAATTTATTCTTAAAAGTTAGTTTGCGCAGAGACACTAGCTCACCTGGATAGAGCAGCTGCCTTCTAAGCAGCAGGTAGGGGGTTCGAGTCCCTCGTGTCTCGTTTTATTTTTTCCCCTTCTCTTTCTTCAATTCGTTAAGCGCTTGTAAGCCGAAAATATCTTTGGTTTTAAGTTCTTCTGTTATTGTATTAGGCACCAGCATCATGGAGTTGCCCATCTTAAGCCCTTCGTTCAGGATGGTAAGAATTTTAAGTTTCATAGCGCCTTCGTTTTTGGCGTATATGGCAATGGCTTCTTCCATTTTACGGGCAATTTCTATTTCCGCTTCGGCAAGCAAGATGCGGCCTTTCTTTTCCCGTTCCGCCTGAGCCATACGTGAAAGCGAATCCTGCAGAGGCTCGGGAACTTGAATGTCTGTAATTTCAACGTACTGAACGGTAATGCCCCATTCGGTGGTCTGCCTTTCAATTTCTTCCTGTATCTGTTTTTCGATTAAATTGCCGCGGGCAAGAAAAGTTGTAAGGTCATTTTTTGAAATTACATTACGCAGGGCGGCCTTGGAAGCAAGCGCAATGGCTTCTTCGTAGTCTTCTATTTCCAGAGCGGCTTTTTGCGGATCCCAAACAAGCCAAAAACAAAATGCGTCAACATTGACCGTTACCGAATCCCCTGTAAGAGTTTCCTGAGAATAAAAATCCATCACCCTTATTCTAATGTCAATTACCTTATAAACATGATCGACTAACGGGATGAGGAAATACAACCCCGGCCCTTTTACTTTGTGGAATTTGCCTAGCCGCAGCGTTACAACCCTTTCCCATTCATAAGCCTTGCGAAGGGAAAAAGCAAGAATTATTGCTGCAAAAAAAACCGCGCAAAAAACACCTGCCTTCCATACTTCTGCCTGCGGTGAAACGGGAACAAAAGCAAAAAGCAAGGCTGCGGTAATCGCAAGGAAAATAATCCGCAGCAAATTTAAGGTATAATCAAATTTACGCCGTTTGGGCGTTTTCTTTGCCGCCGGTTTAAATCTAGCCGAGGCATTTTCAATGACAGCATTTTCAATTATTTTCTTTACCATGTTTTCTCCTATTCTCCTCTATAGTTTGTAATTAAAACGGGCAATTCCCGCTTTTCAACTCCCAAGTCATTCATTTCCTGTAAAAACCTTCCTAAAACTTCCTGTATTTTTTTATTAAGAATATCATCGTTTAAAACCGGTTTTTTGTCAGAAATATAAGTCCCGCTCCCTACCTGTGTCGCCAAAACCCCCCGTATTTCCAGTTCGTTATAAGCCTTTGCAATAGTATTGGGGTTAGTTTTCAGTTTAACTGCCAAAGTACGAATCGTAGGCAGTCGGTCGCCAGGTTGCACACGCCCCGACAGTATAGCATATTCTATCTGCTGAATTATTTGCCGGTAAATCGGCGCGCCGTTGCCGGTATCCAGCGAAAAATTGATTTGTCTTTTCGCGCTGGTTTTTTGCCTCGCTGCCATTGTCCTATTCATCTAGTACAAGCATATATGTACTAGTGCAATGTGTCAAGGGGAATAATTATGGGAAAAAATTATGGGGCAATTGTTATAAAGGGCTTTTTTATAATGACAAAACTGTATAAAATTAAACCGTGAAACTTTTTATCAAGGAGAATATATGAAAAGAATTAGTTGGAAAAAACCGGCTTGCGCTGCTGCCGCCGCAGCTTTTACGGCTGGCATACCGGTACATTCGCAGCCTATTATGGAACAACAACAAAAGCCGGAAAGCTCTTCTGGGCAGCCCAATATTGTCGTCATTTTCGGCGATGATATCGGAATAAGCAATCTTTCCGCTTATACCCACGGTCTTATGGGTTATAAAACGCCTAACATTGACAGGCTTGCGCAGGAAGGCATGATGTTCACTGACTATTATGCAGAACAAAGTTCGACTGCGGGGCGTTCAGCTTTTATTACCGGGCAGACGCCGTTCCGTACAGGGCTGTCAAAAGTAGGCATGCCGGGAGCAGACATAGGCTTGCAGCCGGAAGATGCCACCATTGCCGCTGTGCTTAAATCCAGGGGTTATAATACTGCGCAATTCGGAAAAAACCATTTGGGCGATCGTGATGAATTTTTGCCCACTAACCACGGCTTCGATGAATTTTACGGCAACCTTTACCATCTTAATGCAGAAGAAGAACCCGAAAGCCCGAACTATCCCTTGTTTCCCGCTTTTAGGGAAAAATATTTACCGCGGGGCGTAATACACAGCTTTGCCGGCGGGGAGATTATTGATACCGGGCCTCTTACCAAAAAAAGGATGGAAACAATTGATGACGATATAGCGGAAAGATCCATAAAGTACATTGAACAGCAAAACGAGGCCGGCAAGCCTTTCTTTGTATGGGTCAACTTTACGCATATGCACTTAAGAACTTATGTAAGGCCGGAAATTGTAGGGCAATCCGGGCCTCAAATGAGTATCTATGCAGATGCCATGGTAGAACATGATAAAAATGTAGGCTCTATACTTGATAAGTTAGACGAATTGGGCATCACGGGCGATACCATTGTCATATATACCACGGACAACGGGCCTCACATGAATTCATGGCCGGATGGAGCCATGACACCTTTCCGCGGTGAAAAGAACACCAACTGGGAAGGCGGTTTTAGAGTTCCGGCTATGATCCGCTGGCCTGGTAAAATCGAAGCTGGAAAAATAAGCAACGAAATTGTATCCTCGCTTGACTGGTTCCCTACACTTGTAGCGGCAGCCGGCGATCCAGACATTAAAGAAAAAATGCTTACAGGATACGAGGCAATAGGAAGGTCTTACCGCCTGTTCCTTGACGGCTTTAACCTCCTGCCCTATCTAACAGGCGAGGCGACAGAGTCCCCAAGAAAATATTTCTTCTATTATGATGATGATGGTGATCTTGTAGCTATGCGTTTCGGGCATTACAAGGCCGTTTTTATGGAACAGCGTATGCCAGGCACCCTTGCCGTTTGGAGCGAACCTTTTGTTTCCCTGCGTATACCTAAATTGTTCCATCTAAGGCTTGACCCTTATGAAAGGGCGGACATCACCTCCAATACTTATTATGACTGGTTTCTTTCGAATAACTTTCTTTTAGCAATAGCCCAGACAGGCGTGGAAATGCATCTCGCAACCTATCTAAAATTTCCGCCGCGCCAGGAGGCAGCGACTTTTACCATCGATCAGGTGGTGGAAAAACTGAAAAACGCTATTATGAATATGCCCAAATAAGGAGCTGATTATGGAACAATTGCTTCAATGGGGCCTGGATTTAATAAGGGATATTCAATCTTTTGCAGGCCCCCATCTTACTTCCTTTATGAAGTTTATCACTTCATTTGGCGGTTCCCTTATGTTTATAATTTTTCTGCCTTTATTCTACTGGAGCGTTAGTGAAAAAAAGGGGCTGCGCCTTTATATAATGGTTTTGCTTTCCCTGTGGATCAATATATCCTTAAAGTATCTACTGGATCAGCCCCGCCCCTTTTGGGAAGGGTACGATCCTTCGCTAGGGATTGTGTATGAAAGCATGGGAGGGATGCCTTCCGGCCATTCGCAAAATACCCTTGTTATGTTTATTATGATCGCGGCATGGGCAGCTTCTGCCGTAAAGAAAAAATGGGCGGCAGCTTGTATTTATGGCTGTTTCGGCCTGTTTTGTTTTACAGTCGGGTTCTCAAGATTATACCTTGGCGTGCACTTCCCCACAGATGTAATTACAGGCTGGGCCATAGGCGGCATACTTCTTTGCGGGTACTTCTTATTGAACGGCAAACTCGAAAAATGCCTTTCAAGACGCGGTTTTTTAACTAAAATTATTGCCGGCCTCTTAGTTTCGCTTCTTTATCTCATTTACCTTCCAAACGAAGAAGCTCTGATGCCCGGCGGAACCATGCTTGGCTTATGCCTGGGGTACTGCCTTAATCGGCGCTTTGTCGGTTTTAGAATATCCTTAGATAAAGAAAGAGCCGTATGGGTTAGATGCCTTACAATTTTCTTGCGGTTAATTTTAGGAATTGGCGGTATGCTGCTGATTTTTATCGTATTAAGCAGATATATCCCGCAAGATGCAGGTTACTATTACCTTTTAATCTTTATCCGTGATGCCATAGGCGGATTATGGGTTTCCCTGGCAGCTCCTTTTATTTTTGTAAAATTACGGCTTGCAAAAAGCTCTAAATAGGAGTTATGCGTAACTTTACATTTTCTTTTCCGCCGCAGGCGGGAAGCAAGAGGCGTTTCCATGTGATGATCAAACCCACAGGCGCCTCTTGCAATCTTGCCTGCACCTATTGCTATTACCTGCACAAGGAAGAGCTTTTAGGGCAGGCAAGTTCTTCAATAATGACCGATGATGTTCTTGAAGCTTTTATCCGCCAGTACCTGGAAGGAAACGACCATGAAAGCATTGTGTTTTCGTGGCAGGGCGGCGAGCCGTCTATGCTGGGTATAAAATTTTTTGAAAAAGTAATAGCGTATCAAAAAAAATATTGCCCTGCAGGTAAAAAAGCCGAAAACACTTTACAGACTAACGGCACTCTGCTCACAGACGAGTGGGCGGCCTTTCTAAAACAAAATAACTTTCTCGTCGGGCTTTCTGTAGACGGGCCGCAGGAACTGCACGACATTCACCGCAAAGACAAAAACGGAAAGCCTAGCTTTGAGCGTGTCATGGAAGGATATGGTCATCTGCGTAACCACAGTGTTCCGTTTACCGCATTGACGACTGTAAACCGGCATAATGCCAAAAAACCTCTGGAAGTATACCGCTTCTTAACACAGGAACTTGGAGCGGATTATATTCAATTTAACCCCTGCGTTGAACCTGTCTCTTTTCAAAAAACCGCCCCCAACTGCTGGCCGCAGTCTTTTATGCCCTTAGTTGCTTCGCCCTGTTCCCGTCCCGGTAATGAGGGCTCTGTCGTCACAGACTGGTCTGTAGATCCCCTTGATTGGGGTGGCTTTCTTTGCGCTGTTTTTGACGAATGGTACGAAAATGACCTTGGCAGGGTCCTTGTCAACTGGTTCGAGACTGCTGTAGCCCAGACCATGAACCTCCCCTCGCAAATTTGCCTGACAGGCGAAATCTGCGGCAAAGGCATTGCCATTGAGCATACCGGGGATGTTTTTTCCTGCGACCATTATGTATATCCAGAATATTGTCTGGGGAATATTAAGGATTCAAGCCTTGCCGACATGGTATTTTCGGGAAGGCAGCAGGAATTTGGCTTTAACAAGCGGAACTCCCTGCCCCAGTATTGCCTTACCTGCCCCCACGGAACCCTGTGTTGGGGGCAATGCCCCAGGCACCGTTTTATCAAAAGCCCAAGCGGGGAGCCCGGTCTTAATTACCTTTGCCCTGGGCTAAAGAGCTTTTATGCCCATGCAAAACCGGCAATTCGGGAAATTGCCACACAATGTTTGGCCGCAGCGCAACATCCTATTGCATAAAAAATAAAAAAGTCCGATAATATAGTAATGATATATCTCATAGCCGTATTAATTAAAAAGCTAGTTGTGTCAACTTACAGGCATAGGATAATGGTACTGCGTTTTTCTGTACTTACTTGTATATGTGCAGTTTTTTTTCTGGCTTTTTCTCATAATAATGGCGAAAAACCGACAGAAATTCAGCAAGTGCTGCTGCAATCGGATATCGAAGAAACAGGTATTGGCGGTTTCATGGACGGGGATGAAGATGTATTTCTGGAAAGCTATGACGGGGTTATGGAGCCTGTATCTTTTTCCAAGCCTCAGGTTTTGCTTTACAGTATGTACAAAATTCAAAGAGGCGACATGATTGGCGTTATAGCCGCTAATTTCGGGCTTAATGCAGATACCCTTATATCAGTAAATAATATTAAAAATGCAAGGCAGCTTCAGATTGGCCAGGATATTTTTATTCCAAATCAAGACGGAATTATGTACACGGTTAGAAGAGGCGAAACTCTTGAGCAGATAGCAGAAAAATATAATTCCGATATAACCGCAATATCACGGGCAAACGAACTTCTTTCCTATAATGCGCTTGCCGGTTCAAAATTGTTTATTCCGGGCGCAAAACTTGACTGGATGGAAAGGCAGGAAGTAAACGGCGATTTATTTATTTGGCCTGTATCTGGTTATATTACTTCGCCTTACGGCTACCGCAATTCGCCCTTTGGCGGCGCCCGTCAATTTCACTCCGGGCTTGATATAGCGGCCCGTCATGGAACGCCTGTCCGGGCGGCAATGGCAGGCAGGGTTAGTACGGCAGGTTGGAGCAATGTGTTGGGGAACTATATTGTACTAACGCATCATTCAGGTTACAGGACTTTGTACGCCCACATGAGCGTAATAAGGGTAAAGTCAGGGGCTTATGTAGGCACCGGCGAGCGGATTGGCGATGTTGGCAGTACGGGCTTAAGCACAGGCAGCCATCTGCACTTTACCGTTTATAAAAACGGAGTAACAATTAACCCCCGAAGCGTGCTAAAATAACAATCCACCGTTACCTTTAAAGTTATTATTTGTTAAATTTGCAAAGGTATATTATGAGAAAAAACCATACTTGTTTTTTAATTTTATTTTTGATTTTCTTAGCGGCTTGTTCAAATAATTCCGCAAAAGTTACTTATGAATTCACTAATATCCGCCGCGGCAGCCTTGAACGCACGGTTTCTTCAAGCGGCACTATAAACCCTGTTTCTACAGTGAAAATCCTGCCCATGATGAGCGGCAAGGTAGAAAAAATTTTTGTGGATTACAACGACTCTGTCAAAAGAGGCGATATTCTTGCAGAAATAAACACGGATACGCTCAGGCTTAAAAGGGATCAGCAGAGGGCCGCTGTCAGTAAGGCCAGGGCGAATTACGAGCTACAGCAGATTGAGTACCGCAACGAGCAGGCGATTTATGACAAGGGCTTGAGCAACGAACTGGCTCTAAAAACCAGCAAAACAAGGCTTGACGGCCTGGCAGCGGATCTTGCCGTGGCAGAGGCGAACCTAAGCGTTATTGAAACAGAGATAAATCAATATGCCTACATTACATCTCCAATTGACGGGTTTGTACTTGACAGAAGAATAAATGAAGGCGATACCGTTGTTGACAGTTCTAGCAATAACTCTTATTCAATTTTTACTTTGGCGGAAAATTTAAACGAAATGCAGATCGAAGCCATGATCGGGGAACTTGATGTTGTGTCAATAAGAAAGGACCAGCCTGTGCGTTTTACTTTGGAAAGCCTTCCGGGAAGGAATTTTTTCGGCGAAGTGGAAATGCTCAGGATGGTTCCTGTGGTTTCGAATAACGTAGTTTCATATACTGTAATTATAAAAGTGGAAAACCAGGACGGTTCGCTGCTTCCCGGTATGACCTGCGCCGTAGACTTTATTGTAGAACACAGAGAAGATGTTTTGATGGTTTCCAATGCCGCCCTGCGGTACCAGCCTACGAATTTGAGCGCCGAAAGAATAAGCGACATGGTTTTTAATGCAGGGCTTGAAAACATGGACGAGGAACAAAGGCAGGCGGCAATCGAAGAAAGGGCAAAGCATCAGGCTCAAGACGGGCAAAATCAAAGTGCCAATACAGGCCTTGCCGGCTTGTTATCAGGCGGCGGAAATATGCGCGCTATGGGCGCCCCGGGCCAGGGCAGGGGAGGCCGGCAAGGAGGCGCCGGCGGAAACCAGCAAGCACAGGGGCAAAGGCGAGGTTCAGGGGCTGCTGTTATGCGCAATTTATGGTATATTGACGATGACGGAAAAATTGCCGTAATGCAGATTCGTACAGGGATGTCCTCCGGTTCTTATACCGAAATTCGCAGCAGGGAAGAGCTGGAAGACAGACAGATAATTTTAAGGGAGAGAATCTAGTGCCTGTAATACAAATGCAGGGAATAAAACGCGAGTACCGCATGGGCGTTAAACAGGATTCTTCAAAAAAAGAAAGTGAAGATACGGTAATTGTAAGGGCGCTTAGAGGCGTGGATTTTTCCGCCGAATCCGGTGAATTTATTTCGGTTATGGGCCCCTCCGGTTCTGGCAAATCAACTTTAATGAATATCCTTGGATGCCTTGACAAGCCCACCGCAGGAACCTATACTCTTGACGGCATAGAAACTTCAAAATCAAATTCAGATACCTTTGCCTATATCAGAAATATAAAAATAGGCTTTGTGTTCCAATCCTTTAATTTATTGTCCCGTACTACAGCATTGGAAAATGTAGAGCTTCCAATGTTTTACAGGCGCAGGGAAAAAAAAGAAAAAAGAATGAATGCCCTGGCGCGCAAAAACAGGGCTATACAGGCCCTTCGCGAGGTAGGGCTGGATAAACGCATGGATCATTACCCTTCACAGCTTTCCGGCGGCCAGCAGCAGAGGGTCGCTATTGCAAGGGCAATGGTAAACGATCCGGCATTTATTCTGGCGGATGAGCCTACGGGAAACCTGGATACCGGGATGACGCTTGAAATCATGGGTCTTTTTCAGGAACTTAACAGGAAGGGAAAGACTATTTTAATGGTAACACACGAGCCGGAGTTGGCGGCATACACAAAACGCATTATTACGCTGCGTGATGGGGAGTTGGTTTCCGATGTGGATGTTACAGAAAGGCGTAATGCGCTGGAAGATCTGGCTAAATGGAAAGAAGACCACGCGTTACTGGCGGAGGGCGGCTGAATGAATTTGGTACAATTGCTGCAAACCTGCCTGCGTTCAATACTCCGCAACCGTATGAGGAGCCTCCTTACATCGTTAGGCGTAATTATAGGCGTAGGGTCTGTAATTATCATGGTTGCTCTGGGCGAAGGTTCTCAGGCGGAAATTGAAGCAAGGATAACCGCCATGGGAACCAATATGCTTCAAATTACACCGAGGCGGCAGATGAGCCGTAGCGGGCAAACGACAACCAGGCGGGTAAGCGCATTTTCAAAAACGGATATTCAAAAATTAAGAGACGAATCAAGTTTTACCGCCGCAATTTCAGGCATTGTAAACACCAACCAAAATGTTACAGGCCTGGAAGGGAATGCTCAGGTTTTGGTCTACGGGGTAGAACCGGATTACCGTATTGCAAGAAGCTATAAACTTACCCACGGAGATTTTTTTGATGAAGAAGACATGGCCAACCGAAACAGGGTGGCGGTTCTGGGGCCTACCACAGCAAAGAATTTATTTGGAGAAGAAAGCAGGGCTTTGTCAAACCAAATAAGGATAGGGACAATTTATTTTAGCGTTATTGGAATTTTAGAAAGCAAGGGCGCAGGGCTTGGCGGCAATGATCAAGATGATATAATACTTATTCCCCTGGATACTGCGATGACCAGACTCAGCAATTCCCGTAATATCAACATGATTGTAATGAGCGTTGTCAGCAAAGATTATATGGCTGCCGCTCAAAAAGAGGCAAATTTAATTCTCTGTGAATCGCGGGGGATTCTTGATACGGCAAACGCCGATTTTGACATTATGAATCAGGCGGATATTATAGATATGGCATCCGCAACTTCAAGAACATTAACAAGCTTAATGGCGGCAATTGCCGGAGTGTCTTTGCTTGTAGGGGGCATAGGCATTATGAATATAATGCTTGTCTCTGTCACCGAACGTACCCGCGAGATTGGCATAAGAATGGCGGTGGGCGGCAGAAAACGGGATATACTTTTACAGTTCCTCTCAGAATCTGTTATTTTAAGCCTTATGGGAGGGATACTTGGAATAGGCATGGCTTTTCTTGCATGTCACCTAATGTCAATGTTTGAAGTTCCCACGGCAATTAATCCGCTTATAGTAACCGGATCAACCTTGTTTGCGGCACTGGTAGGAGTAATCTTTGGGTACTATCCGGCTTTGAAAGCGGCAAAACTGTACCCGATTGACGCGCTGAGGTATGAATGATGCGGTATTGTATAAATAAAACTGCGGTATTATACCCTTTATTACTTTTGCTTTTTTTATTTGCGGTTCCCGGGATTTATGCTGAGACACCGTCAGAGACACCTTTGGAAACAATGACTCTTGAAGATGCCAGGATATTAGCGTTGGCAAGTTCGCGCAGCCTTGCAAAATACCAGCTTTCTTTACGAAGCAGCATACTTGATGAAAAAAGCCATCTGTACACAATGCTGCCCACAGTTTCCGCCAGATACAGCGCTTCGATGAGTTATTTTGACAGGAACTGGGGCTTTGTAAATCCTGTCGATACATTTACCACCGGGCTTGATTTTGCCGTTACGCAAAAAATATTTGAAGGCGGGAAACTTTTTATTCAAAGAGCCTTAAGTAAAATTGCGGCAGAAAGCGTCCGTATAGAAGCCCTTGCAGAATATTTTAATGTTCTAGATTCAATAGACAATGCGTATTTTTCAGTTTTAGAGTCGGCTGCAACGCTTGAAGCCGAGGAATCTTCGCTTCAAACAACGCTTGCAAACCTTGCTATTGCGCAGATACGCCGCGATAACGGAATGATCAATCACGGTGATTTTCTTCGCACCCTGGCAGAAAAAGAAGCCCGTGAAAATTCGCGTAACCAGGCAAGGCGAAACCATTCGCTTAATATCACAAAATTCAGATCCCTTACCAGCATTACAAAAATGCCGGAACTTGAACAGATCGATTTTAACGCTTATGAAGATTTAATTGTTTTACTTGCCGGCATTTCCGATGAAGATGCCTTTTTGTTATACGATGAATTTTGGCAGGCAATTATTACATCAAACCCTTCCATTGCAAGGGCATTGCTTAACAGGCAGCGGGCTGAAAAAAACCTTTCTCTAGCAAGAAGAGATTATGTTCCTACAATAAGCGCTACAATTTTTTCCGGCGGCATTGGCTATTCTGTAAATGACGGTTTTGGCAGTAATTCCGGAGGGGGGGTTTCTATCAGCGGCAGTATCCCTCTTGATTTTTGGGTAATGAGAAACAGAATCGAGAAAAGCAAAATATCACGCGATTCCACTGTTTTGGATTATATAAGCGCGGAAATTAATCTGGAAACCGAATTGCAAAGCGCTCTTTTAAGTCTTTTTACTTATGCAGGGTCTGTTGTTCATACAAGTCTTTCCGTGGATTATTCAGAAAAACATTTTGAATATATCAATGAACGCTACAGGCTTTCGCAAAGCTCTTACTCGGATCTTAACGAAGCAACTACCCTGCTGATTAACAGCCAGAACAGTAATATCAGGGCAAAGTACGGTTTTTTACAAAGCCTTTCAAGACTCCGCTCCCTAGGGTCTTTTGAAGATGAGGAAAAATTGATAAATTTATTAATGGTTTCAAAATAATGCTTAAGTTAGTTGTTTTTCTGGGCAACCCCGGTAATAAATATGCGTATAACAGGCACAATGCCGCATGGATGCTTGCCGATACTCTTCCTTTTTCATTTAACTGGAAAAAAAAATTTAACGCCTTGCATTCATTTACAGATGAATTACATTTCTTAAAACCGCAAACCTACATGAACAGGTCGGGCGAACCCGCTCTTGCAGCAGCCTCGTTTTTCAAAATAAAGCCGGATGAAATTATCGTAGTGCATGATGAAATAGAACTACCCTTTGGAACAATATCGCTTAAATTTTCCGGCGGGCTGGGCGGGCATAACGGGCTGCGTTCAATGAAAACCCGCTTTGCCAGCGCGGATTTTTGGAGGCTTAGGCTGGGCATAGGAAGGCCGGACGGCAGAACCCCGGGAAAAGGCGGCAGTTTAGAAGGTGAAGGCATAGCCGATTGGGTGCTTTCTGATTTTAACCCTGAGGAAGAGGAAGCATTTGAAGCGGTCTTGACAGTCGGTGCGGATTTGCTTGTACAGGCTTTAAAAGCCGAACCCGAAACCCTGCTTCCTGAGTGGGGCAAGAAGGCAGTTTGTCCTTGAATATTAATGCAAATACATGAAATAATTAAAAACAAATGAAGAGTATTGCTTTAAAAAATTTCAGAATTATAGACGCATATAATGATTTTCATGGCTCTGTTTTTGTCGAAGACGGCATTATTAAAAACATTGCTGCCGATAACGACAGTACCCGTGATGCGGATATAATTATCGAAGGCAGGGGTTTTGGCTCTTCCGCTGTTTTAATGCCGTCTTTTATTGATTTGCACGCCCATTTCCGCGAACCCGGTTTCCCAGAAAAGGAAACGTTGGAATCCGCTTCCCTTGCCGCCATAGCCGGCGGTTTCACTACGGTTGTCTGTATGGCGAATACCAATCCTGTGATTGATGCATACGAAAAAGCTCTTGCGTTAAAGACCCGTTCCAACGCTCTTGCCCTTATCGATCTGTATCCGGTTATGTCATTGACAAAAAACATGGAAGGCAAAGAACTTTCCGGCATTAAGGATTTAATTACAGATAACGCCTCTGGCAGTTTACGCTTGCCGCTGATGCTTTCTGAAGACGGAAAAGATGTCGCCGATGACAATTTATTTCTTGCCGCAATGAAAGAGGCAAAACGGTTGGGGCTTCCCATATCATGCCACTGCGACTTTGGCGGCACGGAAAGCAGGGCTGTAAACCGCGCCATTGAACTTGGTAAAAAAGCTGGCTGCCATATTCACATAGCCCATGTTTCAACAAAAGAGTCGTTGGAAATAATCCGAAAAACCAAAAATGAATATAAATCGACTAACGGGTTTTGCCTAAGCTGCGAGGCAGCGCCTCATCACATTGCCTGCACCGAAGAAGATGCCCGGCGCATGGGGGAGGGCAGTTTTGGCAGGGTAAACCCTTCTTTAAGCAGCGAAGAGGACAGGCTTGCTTTAATTGCAGGTATCTGCGATGGCACAATTGACGCTATTGCCACAGACCATGCGCCGCACTCGGAAAAAGACAAGATCGCTGGGGCACCCGGCTTTAGCGGCCTTGAAACCGCTTTTGGCGCTTGCCTGGAAATGGTTCAAGGCACCGCGCTTTCTGCGGCGATGAGCGCTAACCCTGCAAAAATTCTTGGCCTTCAAGACAGAGGCTTTATAAAAGAAGGCTTAAGGGCGGATTTTATAATCGCAGACTGCAATGCAGTACAGACAGTAGACCCGCAAAAATTTAAATCCAAGGGAAAATGCACTCCCTTTGCCGGCAGAAAACTAAAAGGAAAAATTCTAATGACAATAAATGCAGGGCGCATAGTTTTTACAGGAGATAAAAATGTATAACATGGACAGGCTTTTTAAAAAGGTAGCATCCAAGGGGCACGTCTGTATCGGTCTTGATACGGCAATGGATTATATTCCCCCTTATGAACGGCGGCAGGCGGCTTCAATTTGCGAAGCTGTTTTATCATTTAACAGGGCAATCATCGACTCAACTTTTGATATTGCAGCTTGCTATAAGGTACAGATAGCCTATTACGAAGAACTGGGATTGAACGGGCTTTCGGCTTATGCTAAAACCCTTAAGTATATTCGCGAAAAAGGTTCTCTGGTTATCGGTGATATTAAACGCGGCGATATAGCCGACACAGCAGAGCGTTATGCGAAAGCCCATTTTGACGGTGATTTTGAAGCGGATTTTGTGACGCTTTCGCCGTATATGGGAATGGACTCAATCGAGCCCTGGTTGGAATATGCAAAGAGCAAAGGCAAAGGAGCTTTTGTGCTTATGCGTACAAGCAACAAGGGAAGGCAGGATTTTCAGCAGTTAAAAATATTGCCCGATGAAAGCAAGCCTGAAAAAAAATTCCTTTACCGCGCAGTTGCCGATAAACTTTCAGCCATTGCCGCCTCTTTTCCCGGCAAACACGGCTACGGGGCTTTTGGTGCCGTAGTCGGCTGTACCGAGCCTGAAGAAGCCTCTGAAATCCGCAATGCATACAAGAATTTGTTTTTCCTTATCCCGGGATACGGCGCTCAGGGAGGCGCTGCGGATGATGCCGCCTTGCTGCTTCGCAAAGGAAACGGCGGCGTGGTAAATGCTTCGCGTTCAATTCTAAAAGCATGGAAGGCAGAAGCATCGGGCAGAGATGAATCCTGTATTGATAATACATTTGCAGGCCTTGCCGCCCGTAATGCCGCCATCGCCATGCGTGATGCGATATTGAAAGCGGTAAAAAAATGATCAGTATTAACTGCAAACTAACCGGCAATGATTGTATCACCAAAGATATTTTTAGGCTTGTTTTTGCATGGCAGCCGATGCCCTTAAATATCGAGGAAAAAATAAATTTTCCTGTGCCGAAAGCGGGGCAGTTTTATATGATAAAACCGGAAAGAAGTTCTGTTTTCCTCGGTAGGCCGATAAGTTTAGCGCAATGGCAACCAGAAACGGAAACAGTTGCATTTTTAATAGCAAAACGCGGCAAGGGTACCCTGGAGCTTGCAAAAATGCAAAACGGCGAATTTGCCGAACTTACAGGCCCCTTGGGAAATTCATGGTTTGATTTTTTACCTTCCGATAAAGACAAGCCGATTGCCCTTGTCGGCGGCGGCATAGGCATTGCGCCTCTTAATGCCCTGCTTCTTGAAAACCCGGGATACAATTTTCATTTATACGCCGGTTTTAAAAAAAGCATGAAAAAAAATGAGGAATTTGCACTGCTTGGCCCTGCAATGATTGGAGCGGAAAAAACCTTAGTTGCAACAGAGGACGGCAAAGAAGGGCAAAAAGGTTTTATAACCGATTTCCTTGAACCGGAAAAATATGCCGCCGTATGCGCTTGCGGGCCCCAGCCTATGCTTAAGGCCGCAACGGAAAAATGCAAGGCTGCGGGAGTCCCTTGTTATATCAGCATGGAGCGGAGAATGGCTTGCGGGCTTGGCGCCTGCCTCGGCTGTACGGTAAAAACAGCAAACGGTAACCGGCGCTGTTGCGCGGAGGGACCAATCTTTAAAGCAGAAGAGGTAATATTCGATGAATAGTTCTGTAAATATCGCCGGAGTGCAATTGAAAAATCCTGTTATTGCAGCATCCGGCACTTTCGGCTACGGCGCTGAATACAAGGGCCTAATAGATATTTCCAGATTGGGAGGAGTTTGCACAAAGGGGCTTACCTTAAACCCCAGGCAGGGCAACGAAGGGATACGCATCTGGGAAACCCCTGCCGGAATGTTAAATTCCATAGGGCTTGAAAACCCAGGCATCCGTACTTTTATCGAAAAGGAACTGCCCGAAATGCAAAAATTGGGAACAGTGATCATTGCAAACCTGTCAGGCTCTGACATCGAAGAATACACCGGAGGAGCCGCCGCTCTGGACAAAAGCCCCGTTGACATGGTGGAACTTAACATCTCCTGCCCGAATGTAAAAGCCGGCGGCATGGCCTTTGGCATGGATCCGCAGTCGGCCGCTTCCGTAACTGCCGCTGTCCGCCGAACCCTTACCGGCAAACCGCTGATGGTAAAACTTTCACCTAACGCGCCTGATTTAATTGCCGTTGCCAATGCCTGCATCAATGCCGGCGCAAATGCCCTGTCTCTTGTAAATACATTTAAAGCCCTGGCTATAGACATTAAAAACAAAAGACCTGTGTTTAACAATATAAGCGCAGGGCTTTCGGGCCCTGCCATTAAGCCCATTGCCCTTCGCATGGTATGGGAACTATGTAGGGAAATTAATACCAAAGTTCCCATCATAGGAATGGGAGGCATTGCCTGTACCGATGATGCCCTGGAATTCCTTATGGCAGGGGCTTTGGCGGTTCAAATCGGGTCTGCCACATTCAATCATCCGGCAACAATGATAGAGGTAATTGAAGGAATCGAAAAATATATGCTTATGGAAGGAATTTCTTCTGTCGCCGAAATATCAATTTAAAACCCCCTTGTCTCAACAGCCGTTTTATTATAATATTTTACTACAGTAAAGACTGTAATAAAGCTTACTGTAATACATTTTAATGTAAAGGAACTTATTTTATGAAGAAAAGAAAAATATTTGTATTGGCGGCAATTTTGCTTGCACTTACACTGATTGCGGCAGGCTGTGCCAAAGAAGACCCAAAAGATTTGGCAAAACAGTATTATGATTTAAGCCTTGAAGCTATATCTCTGGGAAATTTGATAAGCTCTTCCAAACAGACTGAACGGGAAACAAAACTTAAAGTTCTGGAAGAAAAAATATCCAAGTTATCGGAAGAAGACAAAAAAATCTACACCGATGAATTAATCAAACTTGGTATTAACGATCTTGGCAATGTATTTGAAGGTGTCGGCGATTTTTTGGAATCTGCAGTTGAAGGTGTCGGCGATTTGCTGGAATCTGCCAAAGGTTTATTGGATTTATTCAATTAGGACTCATAAACAAGTTTATGGGGAAATTTCGCAGGGGTAGCGGTAATTCCACTGTGAGCGTATTCTATCCATTGTCTCCATAATAACAAGGGATTCGTCCCAAGTCATTAACAGGCTTTCTTTTTTTCCGTCCCTCATGCAATTCATAACTTCCTGTGCCTCGTAATTATATCCGTTAGAAGTAATTTCAGGCAGGTAATGATACGGCTCTTTGCCTTCCAAGAAAAGGCTTGCGCTATGGGCAAAGATAAAATCGGGAAGATGTATCATCCCCTTGGATCCGTAAATCCATGTGTCATTTTTCATTTCGGTGCGGATGGCGGCAGAGGCATATGCTATTCTGCCATTGCTGTAAGAAAGAATTACAGCATCTTCTTCATCTGCACCGCTTTCGCCAAAATTAAGCTGAGATTTTATTTCAATAGGTTTTTCTCCGCCAAAGGCCATGGAAATTATTGAAAGGGGGTAAATTCCTACATCAAGCAATGCGCCGCCGCCCAAATTTAAATCAAAGAGCCTGTTTTTTGGATCATACTCCGCCCTAAAACCAAAGTTGGATTGAACCATTTTTACATCACCGATAATACCCTGGGAAAGCCATTCCCGCGTCTTTTGCAAGGGAGGCAGAAAACGGGTCCACATAGCTTCCATAAAAAAAACATTATTTTCACGGGCGGCCAGTAAAATCTCCCCCAGTTCACGGGAATTGACAGCCGCGGGTTTTTCGCATAACACAGCCTTTTTGGCCTTTAACGCAGAAACAGCCAAATCTTTATGGCTTGTATGCGGCGTGCCGATATATACTGCATCAATAGATTTATCTTCAAGCATAAGCTCATAGCTGTTATATGCTTTTTCAATGCCCTTACGCGCGGCAAACTCCTCTGCCCTTTCCTGTGTTCTTGAAACTACTGCCTTTGCATGGCCTCCCGCCGCCCTAAGCCCCTCAAGAAATTTATTGCAAATAACCCCTGTTCCAGCAAGAGCCCAGTTAATTGTATCTTTTTCGGTGTTCATAACCGGCAATCCTCTGCTTTTGCTAATCGGCATTGAGCGCCAAGCGAAAACCTGTGTCGGAACTGCGGGAAGACGGGGAAAAGCTGTTACGTGCTGTGGAACGCAGATGCCGTCCTATATTGTACCAGCTCCCGCCTCGAAGAACGCGGCTGGACCCCGAAGATGCGCCTAAAGGGTCTTTCTGCACCGCATTTTCGGCGGTAACTTTCGGATATGCCCCGTACCAGTCCCAGCACCATTCCCATACATTCCCGTGCATATCGTAAAGCCCCCAGGGATTAGCAGCAAAACTTCCCACCGGAGTTGTCTTTTGCCGATACTCCCCTTTTTCATTTTTATTATAAGGATAATTTCCGTCATAATTTGCCTGGCTTGTGGTAATATTGTTTCCAGTGCTAAAAGGGCCGCTTGTCTCGGCACGGCAGGCGTATTCCCATTCCGCCTCGGTGGGCAGACGGTAACCGTTTGCGCTGCGATTCCAACTTGCTGTCCGTTTTTTCCCTGAGCCGCTTATCGTATATGCAGGGGTTAAGCCGTCACGCTCGCTAAGCCTGTTGCAGTATTCGATTGCATCAAACCAGCTTACACGTTCCACAGGCAGGTTAGGACCCTTAAAATTGCTGGGATTGCTTCCCATTATTTCCTGGTATTCTTTCTGGGTTACCTCATATTTTCCCATGTAAAAAGAACTTACGCTTACCTGCCGCTGTGTTTTATTCGTACCGCGCCCAGACCCGTTAGCCGGGCTGCCCATCATGAAGATGCCGCCGTTAATGATGACAAAACTCTCGTCCGGGGGCTGCCCCCACAGATTTAAACCAATGCAAAAAAACGCAAATAAGAAAAATGTTTTTTTCACATCCCGGCCAGCAATGCGTCAAAAGCTTCCTGATCCGCCTTGAATTGAGCTGCCTGCGAACCGTTGCGTATAATCGTTATACTTTCAATCTTGTCGCCCTGGCTTATGGCATCAACCACATTTTGACCTTCAATGACTTTTCCAAAAACAGTATGGTTTCCGTCAAGCCAGGGTGTCGCTACATGGGTGATAAAAAACTGGCTGCCGTTGGTTCCCGGCCCTGCATTTGCCATAGAGAGAATTCCCGGACCCTCATGCCTAAGCGAGGGGTCTATCTCGTCGGGAAAACGGTAACCCGGGCCGCCTGAGCCTGTCCCCTGGGGGCATCCGCCTTGAATCATAAAGTCTGCAATGACCCTGTGGAAATTCAAGCCGTTGTAAAAGGGCTTCCCTTCAGCAGCATCCATCTTGCCTTCCGCAAGGGCAACGAAATTGCACACCGTAAGCGGTGTTTTCTCAAATTCAAGCCTTACGATAATGTCACCTTTGCCGGTGCTAATCTTGGCAAACAATCCGTCGCCAAAATTATTTCCTGAACAGGAACTAAAAGATAAAACCAAGAGACCTCCAATTATTACGATCAATAAAAATTTAATAGTGTTTTTCATAGTTTTATTGTAGTAAAGAAAAATAAAAACTTCAATAGGCTCTTACCAGCTTGTTTGGTTTTTCAGGAAAATTAACCATAAAGCCTTTCCCCGTTCCCTTGCTTTAACATCTTTTTTATGTTAAGCTATAAGCATGTATACATTAACTTATGAAGAAAAGTTAAAGTTTATGAGCACCCTTAACTGGGATTATTTGGACAAGCATGAAGATATGCTTGCAGTAATAGAGGGCCGTCTTGAAACCTCCGGCGCATTTACGCGGGACAAACTTTTTGTAAGGTCTTTGGAGCGCATCCCCTGGCACTACGTGGTAGGGCTTTGGGGATCAGAAACAATTAAAGAACTGTATACGCCGGAAATAGCCAAGCGTATTTGGCCAAAGGAGAATAGGAGAATAAGTGATTATGCAGTCGCAATACTACGAAGAGAGCCTGTATCCCCTGCAGGATGGGGTGCTAAGTATCCTAAATCGAAGCGATTCGAATTTTTTTCTAACCGGTGGTACTGCACTCAGTAGGGCTTATTACAACCACCGTTATTCTGATGATTTGGATTTTTTCTTAAATCAAAGTCAAAATTATGATGATGAGCTAAACATGGTTTTAGCACTTCTTCAAGAAGACGGTTTTTTTTGGAGTGAGAACCAAGAATATACAAGAAGAGAAAGTTTTACTACATTAAAAATTGGCAAAACAGGGTTTGATACATTGTTAAAACTTGATTTTGTTAATGATGCAGTTCCTTTATTCGGAGAAATACAAAAAACAGATTTATTTAATAGAACAGACTCTATACAAAATATTTTATCCAACAAATTATCTGCTATTTACCGTTTTGCGGCTAAGGATGTTGTAGACATCAGGGAAATTGCTTTACATGAAAAGGTTAACTGGAAAAAGGCAATTACAGAAGGGCGTCAAAAAGAAGCTGGGCTTGAAACTGTATATATTTGCGAAATACTGCAAGGAATGCCCGAAAGTGAATTTCATACAGTCGCTTGGACAAAAAAACCTTCATGGGAAGAATTCCGCAGCGATATTGACAGGATAGTATACGAAATGATCAACGGCGGGCATAATTAGCTTTTTGGAAGAAAACAAAAAAAAATTCCTTGACTTTTATGGCAAAATTTAGTATTTTAGATATGAAATAAACTATAATAATAAATTATTTATAAGGGAAATAATGTCCGCACAAGAGAATGATGCTGAGAACTTCGATTCTGAGCTTATTAATGACAATGAAAACGCAGATTTAGAAGAAGCTTCCTTAGAAGATATATTTTCTGAGGAATTATTAGCAGAATCGGAGGCCGATTCAGAGGAAAGTTTAGAAACAGAACTTGAAAATGAGAAGGAGAGGTTTGCCGATTTAGAGGCAAAACTTGCAGAAGCCCAGGATAATTTTCTTAGGAAAGCAGCCGATTTTGAAAATTACCGCAAGCGGATGAACATGGAAAAGCAAAGAGCCATTGAATTTGCAAACGAGAGCCTGCTTTTGGACCTTATCCCGGTAATTGACGATTTTGAGAGGGCAATTCAGGCTGCACAAGCTTCAGAGCAGGCTGTCGATGCGAAGGCTATGCTGGATGGAATTACCATGATAGAAAAACAACTGCTAAGCCTGCTTGAAACCAAATGGGGTCTAAAACGGCTCAGTTCTAAGGGTGAAGCTTTTAACCCTGACTGCCACGAGGCAATAATGATGGAAAAAGCACCCGATGTAAAAGAAGCGGTGGTAAAAGAAGAATTTTTAAAAGCGTATATGCTTAAAGATCGATTAATCAGGGCAGCAAAAGTCAATGTACTAATGCCCGAAGATGATATATAATTTATTGCAGGAGAGAAAATATGGGAAAAATTATTGGTATTGACCTTGGAACTACCAATTCATGCGTGGCCGTTCTTGAAGGCGGAGAGTCTGTGGTCATTCAAAATTCAGAGGGCGGCAGAACAACCCCCTCTATTGTTGCTTTTACCAACAAAGGTGATCGTATTACCGGTCAACCGGCAAAAAATCAAATGATCACCAATCCAGAGAATACTGTTTACTCAATTAAACGTTTTATGGGGCGCCGTCTGTCTGAAGTGCCAAGCGAAATGAAGCGTGTCCCCTATAATGTGATTGAACAGGGTGACGATGTACGTATTGACATTAAAGGCAAAAAATATTCGCCGCAGGAAATTTCAGCTTTTATTTTACAAAAAATGAAGCAGACAGCCGAAGACTATCTTGGCGAAACGGTAACTCAGGCAGTTATCACGGTGCCGGCTTATTTTAACGATGCCCAACGGCAGGCGACAAAAGATGCAGGCAAGATCGCAGGGCTTGAAGTTTTACGCATAATCAATGAACCGACAGCAGCTTCTTTGGCTTTTGGTTTTAATAAAGATCAAAAGAAAGATAAAACTATCGCTGTTTACGATTTAGGCGGTGGCACTTTTGACATTTCCATTTTGGAATTGGGAGAAGGTGTTTTTGAAGTAAAATCTACCAATGGCGATACTCATCTGGGCGGAGATGACTTTGACCATAAAATCCTTGATTGGCTAATAAACGAATTTAAAAGTGATACCGGCATCGACTTGGGGCAGGACAGAATGGCTCTGCAACGTTTAAGGGAGGCTGCGGAAAAGGCAAAAATAGAACTTTCTGCAATGCAGACAACAGAAATAAACCTGGCGTATATTACTGCCGACCAGAGCGGGCCAAAGCATTTGCAGAAAACTCTTACAAGGGCTAAATTCGAACAAATGGTTTCCGACCTGCTTGCCCGTTCCAGAGAACCCTGCATCAAAGCATTGAAAGATGCAGAACTTACCGCAGAACAAATTGACGAGGTAATTCTTGTAGGCGGTTCTACCCGTATCCCGGCAGTGCAGCAGATCGTAAAAGACCTGTTCAAAAAAGAACCCAACAAGGGAGTAAACCCCGACGAAGCGGTTGCGGCAGGGGCTGCAATTCAGGGCGGTATTCTGGGAGGCGATGTTAAGGATGTTCTGCTTTTGGACGTTACCCCTCTTTCGCTTGGGATCGAAACGCTGGGCAGCGTAATGACAAAGCTAATTACGCGTAACACAACCATTCCTACAAAGAAAAGTTCAATTTTCTCAACGGCTGCAGACGGCCAGACCGCGGTTTCAATTCAGGTTTTACAGGGCGAGCGTGAAATGGCAAGCCAAAACAGGCTGTTGGGACGATTTGATCTTGTGGGAATTCCCCCGGCGCCCCGCGGCGTTCCTCAAATTGAAGTTGCCTTTGACATTGATGCAAACGGCATTGTTCATGTAAGCGCAAAAGATCTGGGTACAGGCAAAGAGCAGAAGATTCGCATTGAAAGTTCGAGCGGCATAAGCGATCAGGACATTGAACGAATGGTAAAAGAAGCGGAACTCCATGCGGAAGAAGATAAAAAAGAAAGGGAAAAAGCCGAAGTACGCAATGAAGCCGACAGCATGATTTACAGCACCGAAAAAAATATAAAAGATATGGGCGATAAAATCAGCGGCGAAGATAAAAGCAAGACGGAAGAAGCCATTGCGGAACTGCGTAGGGCAGTTGAAGGCGGGGATATCCAGACAATAAAGGATAAAACCGAAGCCTTAAAACAGGTCTCGTATAAAATTGCCGAAGAACTTTACAAGCAGCAGGGAGCTGCAGGCCAACAACAGGACGGCCAACCAGGCGGCGATCCAAACATGGGAGGCTACAGTTCCCCAGACGGCAGCAATTCTGCCGGCAATGACGATAACACAAAAAGCGCGGAAGATGCCGATTACGAGGTTGTAGACGACAAGTAATGGCAAAAAGAGATTATTACGAAGTACTTGATATACAAAAAAACGCCTCTAAAGATGAAATAAAAAAAGCATACCGCAAGTTGGCTGTTCAGTTTCATCCTGATAAAAATCCCGGCAATAAAGAAGCCGAGGAAAAATTTAAAGAAGCCACAGAAGCTTATGAAATACTCGCTGATGATCAAAAAAAAGCCGCTTATGACCAATTTGGTTTTGCCGGTGTTGACAATATGGGCGGCGGGCAAACCCACAATTGGAGCAATTTTAAGGGTTTTGAGGATATTTTTGGCGGCGACTTTGGAGGGTTTTTCGAAAACATTTTCGGCTTTGGCGGCGGCTTTAGAAGAGGCGGCGGCCAGGGCGGGTCGCGCCAAGGGGCAAATCTTAGGTATGACATAGAAATACCTTTTAAGGATGCGGTTTACGGGACAAAAGTCGAAATTCAGTTTACGCATAACGAAACTTGCGCTCCCTGCAAAGGTACCGGCGCAGCCAATAACGGCGGCAGAAAAACCTGCCCTTCCTGCCAGGGCTCGGGGCAAATAAGACGCAGCCAGGGATTTTTTTCGCTTGCCTCTACATGCCACTATTGCAGGGGAGAAGGTTCTATAATCGAAAAACCCTGTATTGAATGCGGAGGGTCTGGAACGCAAAAAAAACGGCAAAAACTTTCTATAACAATTCCTTCGGGAATAGAAAACGGCAGGCGTTTGGTGATTCCCCGCCAGGGCGATGCAGGGCCGAACGGCGGCGCTGCAGGCGATCTTTATGTTATCGTCCGGGTTAAACCCCATGAATTTTTTGAACGACAAGACCTTGATTTATACTGCGCCATACCAATCTCGGTAACGCAGGCAAGCCTTGGGGGGGAAATTCAGGTAAAAACTCTTGACGGAAAAACCATAAAAGTAAAAATCCCTGCCGGAACACAGTACGGAAAAATGCTCCGTATAAGAGACGAAGGCGTTCCTTCCGGATCCTACCGTGGAAATATGTACATAAAGTTAATCGTAAACACCCCCGAAAAACTTTCCCGGCGGGGCAAAGAACTTATGGAAGAACTGGCTAAAGTTGAAGGCATAAAAACAAACCCAGACCCCATTGCGCTTTCAAAACTGGAAAAATAATGACGGGCATGGATTATAAACAAGCCGGAGTTGACATCGAAGAAGGCTACCGCGCGGTCGGCAAATACAAAGAATTTACTTCAAAAACCATCAATAAAAAAAATGCAGATGCGGTACTAAACGGAATTGGCAGCTTTGCCGGAATGTATTCCCTAAAAGAATTTTTTTTGGGCAGTACAATGGAAGAACCTGTTTTGGTATCTGGAACGGACGGGGTCGGGACAAAACTTGATATAGCATTTAAAATGAAAAAATATGACACCGTGGGCATTGACTGTGTTGCCATGTGTGTCAATGATATTTTATGCCATGGGGCAAGGCCATTATTTTTCCTTGACTATATTGCCTGCGGCAAACTTGATGCAAATGTCGCCGCAGAAATCGTCAAAGGCATCTCCTTAGGGTGCATGGAAACAGGAAGCGTGCTTCTTGGAGGCGAAACTGCGGAAATGCCGGACTTTTACGAAGCAGGAAAATACGATGTAGCCGGTTTCTCTGTCGGTATTGTCGATCGAAAAAAAATCATAGACGGCTCGAAAATATCCGAAGGGGATATTCTTGTCGGCATAATGTCTTGTGGGGTTCATTCAAACGGGTTTAGCTTAATCCGCCGTGTTTTGCCCGACTTGAACGAAGACTTTGGCGGAATTCCCATTGGTTTAGCCCTGCTGGAACCCACACGGCTTTATGTTAAACCGGTTCTTGGTTTAATGGAAAAAATTGAAATCCGGGGAATGGCCCATATAACAGGCGGCGGATTTTATGAAAATATCCCGCGAATGTTTAAATCAAATTTTACCGCTGTTATAAAAGAAGGTTCATGGGATATCCCGCCCATTTTTTCCCGCATTGCAGCAGGCTGTTTCAATGCCGGCTGTTCAGGCTCCATTGCAAATAAACTTGGCAGCGATCTTCTAAAAAACGATAAAAAAATGAAAGATCAAATGTTTAATACTTTTAACATGGGAATTGGTTTCGTGCTTGCAATCTCTCCCTCAGACCTCGTCATAACACTTGAATATTTGAACAGCATGGGTTACCCCGCATATGAAATAGGCTTAGTAGAAAAAGGCGATGGCGAAAATTCTAAATTGCGGATAGTGTAGCAAAAAACCTGCACATTAGCAATATTTTCAGCATACTCATTGCTTAAAAATCCCTCTTGTAAAAAATAATATTTCTGGTAAAGTATATTTAAAGGAACAGCCTATTAATATTTTAGTACTTGTGTCCGGTAACGGCAGTAATCTACAGGCTTTGTTGGATGGGGAAAAAGCCGGTATTTTTAACGGAAAAATTTCTATGGTCATTTCGGACCGTCCCGGGGTTTACGCTCTGGAAAGGGCAAAGAATGCAGGGGTTTCTTCGCTTGTCATTGAACCTGATAAGACCCTTCCTAAAGATCTGCGCCGCAGGGATATTTCCGAAAAAATTCTTCGCATAACCAAAGACCAAAATATAGGTTTAATTGTTCTTGCAGGTTTTTTATCAATTTTAACGGGCGATATTTTACAGAAATTTTCCGGCAGGATTATTAACCTGCACCCGGCACTGCTGCCTAAATTCGGAGGGGCGGGAATGTACGGGGCTAATGTTCATCAGGCTGTGCTGGATGCGGGTGAAACCGAATCTGGCTGCACGGTGCATCTCGTTGACAGCGGCATCGACACCGGCGAAATACTGCTGCAGCGAAAAATACCTGTACTGTTAGGCGACACGGCAGAGACCGTTGCAGAAAGAATTCACTTAGAAGAACATATTGCAATAGTAGAGGCTGTCAAAATTATGGTTCAGCGTCTGTCTCGACAATAATATTTTCCTGTTCTCTAAGGCCCTCAATAATCCAGTCAAGGAATACATCTATCATCCTGTTTATGTGCGGGGTAAGGTTTGCCATGCTGCCGAAAAATTCAGGCAGAAAAAACCCTGTTACACTGTAGATAAGCAGCCCTTCCTTAACGGGTTCAAGGTAAATTATGGTTGCAAATCCTTCTGCCCTTATTACCGGAATATAATACCGGACAGCTTCAAAGTTGGTCATGCTGTAATTCATACCGTACAGGCCTGCGGATATGTTTCCCCTAATAAAAATATCTCCAAAATTAACTTCATTTAGGCGAATATACATTGTTTCTGAAATTGGAATATAATCTGTAGGCAAGGGATCGGGAATTGCGTTTTTGTTTTGGCTGCTTTCGATCCTTGTAGATTCTGTAAACACATAATAATCATTGCCGTTAAAAAAAATTGTCTGGTCTTTTATTTTTTCGATTCTTCCCAGCGCATTATAAATATCCAGCAGGTCAAATTCTCTTTCGTAATCGGTCACTAGTACCAAAGCTTCAATAATATGAGAAGGGTTTATCTTCATTACGCTGCTAAGAAGATCAATCTCTAGATCAGGATTTGGAACAAAAGCAGGGGGTTCGTCTTTTCTAAAAAAATTTCTAAGCCCTTCGCTGCTCTGTGCCATTAATCTTTGATCCCAAGTAAGGTCTGGAAAAACTGTTTCAAAGTAACGCGGGTCAAATGCAGGCACCTCAAAGATCAAAGGAGGGGCTTCGTAAATTAAACTGTTTTCGTCTAAGGCATCTTCATCCATGACAAGTTCGTCAAAATCTTCGGCATTAAGGTTGATGCAAATAAATAAAAAAAGACAGATTGTTTTTACTAACGGTCTCATGTAACCTCCTGTTATGCAGTTTTTATTCTATGTATAGCTAATATAATCATCTATTTCTTGCACAAAATTATCGGGCGATTCTATATGCCAAAGAAAATAGGATTTATGCGCCAATTCCCATATGTTATATTTATCGAATAAGGCAATTACTTCATTACCGGATAAATTTTTTTTATTGCGATAATATTCAATTAAAAAAATTAAAAATTTATTTTCTTTATTCATCATTGTTCTTCCGGATATTCCGGTATTTCTCCTTTTTTTTCCGATAGAAATATTTCCGAAAGTATTTTAGAGCTTAAGCGCCAAAGCCCTGTAGACGGATTCTGTAATTTGTCAAAAAAAACTGATTTGTACAATTCTTTTATTGCTATTTCTTCCTGATTATTGTAAAAAAATTTTATTTCAGAAATAATATTCGGAATAATGCATATGCACAGAAGGGCTGAAATTTGTTTTTTGTCTTTCATTAGCTGACATCCACTTTATACGATTTAATGAAAGCTAAACTTTTTAAAACAAATTCGTTACAAAAAACAACTTGATTATACAATCTCTTTATTTTTAGTTTTTTAATAGCACTTTCTTTGTCCAGTTCGCCGGATTCATAAAGAATTATTGTTCCAAAAACATCGTCATTAGCTACCGGTCCTATTATTAAATCATATTTGTTGATTAATTCAATACCTTTTCTGCGTTCGACAACAAATTCCAGCCAGTTTTCGTCTGGTGCATCAAATTTAAGAACTGAAAAAGCATTTAAATAATCGTTAAATTCATAGCAATTTACAATAGGGTAAAGCGATGGATTTCTTCTTTCGCAAATTTTTACGGCAAATTCTCTCGCTTGGTTTTCATTTTCGGTTGTGTAAAATCCTTCACCAAAATCAAGAGTCTTAAACCTGTTAATTATTACAGGTTTTTCTATTATAACATTTGTCCCGTGAAAAACTGTCATACTTATACTTTATTTTAATTATAATTGCCATTTTTATCAAGATTGTAATTCCAAACAGGCCTTGAAAGCATGGACGGAAAAGGATTATCGCGGCGAAAGTCAGGCAGCCAATCGCTCCCTGTTACCAATTCCTGGCAATAACCGTCTTCAATGCCAAATTCATCCAACCAACTGATAACTGTTTCATATTCCTTTTGGGTTACAAAACGTCCCGGGCAGGAATTGTTTTCGTGGACAGGCGGCGTATACTGGCTCATTATCGAAAGCATGGCTTTGCCGGCTGCATTATCAGCAAACCATTTTAGCACAGAACGGGTAGATTCTAAAAGCCCCGGAAGGATTAAATGACGGATGATCACCTGTGTTGCGTTATGTGTCATCCAAGAGATTGCTTTGACCGCTGCCTTAGGGTAATCGGGGGCATTAAAAAAATTTGCCGCAAGGGAGCTGTCGAGCGTTTTTAGATCTGGCAGAAAGATGTCAATGCAGCCGGATAATAATTCCAGAGTATCGGCATTTTCGTAGCCGGAGGAATTCCACAAAACCGGAATCTTAAGGCCCTTACCTTTGGCTGCCCTCAAACCCAGGGCAATTGCGGGAATTGCATGGCTGCCGGTAACAATGTTTATATTTTCGCCGCCTTTTTTTTGCAGCTCCATGCAGATTTCGGCAAATTCACCGGTCGAAACAACTCTGCCAAGACGGATGGCCGATTTCGAATTGCTGCGGCTGGCAGGAGCGGAGATTTGCCAGTTCTGGCAAAAGGCGCAGCCAAGATTACAGCCGCTTACAAAAATTGTCCCAGAGCCGCCTTGCCCAACCAAAGGAGGCTCCTCCCCATGGTGAAGCCCCGCAAAAGCAAGCCTTAGATCAGCCCCTTCGCCGCAGTATCCTTCTATCCCCGCAGTACGATCTGCCCCGCAATCCCTGGGGCATATCCTGCAATTTTTATACAAGACGTTCATATTCATATTATATATTTTTTTTGCTAAAGTTTCTCCATATCCTTAAGCCCGCTACCCATTGCAAAAACAGATTATTTTCGATAATATAAATTTTATGATAGTAATGAAATTCGGCGGATCATCGGTGGCTAATGCCGAAAGAATCCGCCATGTTGCAAGTATTGTAAAAACCCAGCTTAAAGAGAAAGTTGTATTAACGCTTTCTGCAATGGGCGACACAACGGATCATCTTCTTGAGGCAGGCAATAGCGCATACCAAGGTATAGCCCTAAGCGATGCATACAAGATTATCGAAAAACATCATTTTGATACAATAAAAAAACTTAAACTGGATAGTAATGTTAAAAAAGAAGTATCTTTATTAATTGACGAATTAAAAAGGCTTCTTTCCGGCATATCTTTAATAAGGGAAATGACCCCGAGGACAAAGGATTTTCTGGTTACGTTTGGCGAAAGACTGTCGGTGCGTATTTTTGCCGCTTACCTAAATTCTCTTGGGATAAAAGCCTTGGCCTGTGATGCCTGGGATTATGGTTTTGTTTCCGATTCTAATTTTACTTCTGCCGAGATATTAAAAGAAAGCTGGGATTTAATTCCCTCAAAAATTTTGCCGCTGGTCAAGACAGGCGTTCTGCCTGTGGTAACAGGATTTATTGCAAAAGATATTAATGGAAATATCACCACGCTTGGGCGGGGCGGCTCCGATCTTTCCGCCACAATGATTGCAGCAGCCTGCAAAGCAAAAGAAATTCAGGTTTGGAAGGATGTTGACGGCATTTTAAGCGCCGACCCGCGCATAGTTGAAAAAGCAAGGCCTGTAGAAGCGGTAACTTACGAAGAAGCCGCGGAACTTGCCTATTTTGGCGCTCAGGTTTTACACCCAAGGGCCATGCAGCCCTGCATCAAAACAGGAACCCCTGTTCTTGTAAAAAATTCCTACAATATAAATGCTGCCGGAACCCGTATTTGCGCGGCAACAGATAAAAAAAGGCCGACTGTCCGGGCGCTTACATTTAGACGCAATGTTACGCTTGTAGATATAGTTTCCATGCGGATGCTTGGGCAGCACGGTTTTCTGGCAGAAGTCTTTTCATGTTTTGCAAGGAGCCGAATTTCCGTTGACATGGTTGCAACAAGCGAAGTTTCAATTTCGCTTACGCTTGATGCCGCTCAGGATTTATCCCAGGTTAAAAAAGAACTTTCCCGCATAGCCGGAATTGATATTAAAACCGGAAAAGCGATAGTTACCATCATAGGGAACGTTAAGCGATCTACGGAAATACTCGCAAGGGCCTTTAAAATATGCCAGCTTATCGGCGTTCCTGTGCAGATGGTTTCCCAGGGGGCAAGCAAGGTAAATATCAGTTTTATTGTTGATGACAACGAAGCCGTAGAAACGGTAAAGGCGTTACATTCGGAATTTTTTGGTTCAGCAAATCGATAGAGGGAAAAAATGAAAATTGCATTAATTGGTTTTGGAAAAATGGGCAGGATGATCTGCCAGTTGGCAGCAGAGCAGGGGCATAAAATTACTGCCATTGTCGAACCCAACACGACGGTATCAAACCTTCCCGAGGGAGCGGTTTTTTTTAAGTCTATGGCCGAAGCCGGCGACCTTTGCGGCGCAGAAGCAGCAATTGAATTTACCCAGCCGGCAGCGGCGCTTGCCAATATTAAAGCTCTGGCAGAGAAAAAAATTCCCGCAGTAATCGGAACCACAGGCTGGCAGGACAAGCTTGATGAAGCCCGCCGCTATGTAGAAGAGGCCGGCTCATCCTTAATCTGGTCTTCGAATTTTTCGCTGGGCGTTAACCTTTTTTACAGAATCGCATGGTACGCCGCCAGTTTAATGGATTCATTCCCCGAGTATGATGCCGGCGGCTTTGAATCGCATCACAATAAAAAACTCGACAGCCCTTCCGGCACTGCCAAAACCCTTGTAGAAGGCGTTCTTGAAAGAATGAAACGAAAAAACAAAGCTGTCTGGGAGATGCTGGACCGCCGCCCTGAACCTGAAGAACTTCATTACCCCAGCCTGCGTCTTGGTTCAATCCCCGGCCAACACAGCCTTTTGTTTGATTCTGGCGCGGACAGCATTGAAATTATTCATACAAACCGAAACCGCGAAGGCCTTGCCTTGGGCGCCATCAGTGCAGCAAAATGGTTAGCTTCAGGCGAAGCCCCCCGAAAAGGTTTCTTTTCGATAGAAGACCTAATGACAGAAATGCTAGGGAAATAATACCCGCTTTAAATATTATTGTACTAATTTTAGTTTTTTAAGAGCCGATATTTAAAGTATGATGAATGTAGGAACTGTACCATACCAAGCCTTCCCAAGCATAGGTTATGCAATTACCGCTTCACAGGGCGGAAGGGCATCTATACCTGTTTCTCCGTCGGCTTATATTTATTCGCATTTTAAGCATGTTTCCGGCGTGCCTGCTCCCGAAGGGGTCAGCGGTTTAAGTATTAATAAACTTAAAATTATAGACGCTCTTATTGAGCAGCTTGCCCGAATGAAAAAACAACCGGCAATTTCTCAAATCGATATTGAAGAGAAAAACAGTGAAATTCATACTAATGCCCTTATTGAAAAATACAATAATGAAATAAGAAATACTCAAGCAGCAAATGCAAGCAATCCTTATGCTCCGGCAGCGCCTAATATTGGGGCAATTTTTAGTATAAGTGTGTAAGCAACCCGTTAAAGGAAAAACCGGATCCCAAGCACCAAACTGTATGAAATGTATTCATTACAAAGTAAGCTGGGATCCCAATTTTCCAAGTTCTTGTTTGTTGTTCTCGATTAAATCACGTTTAATGCCTTCTGCTGAAGTGTTTCTTTCAACCGGGAACAACTGTCTTTCGTTCAGCTTGAAGAATTAATCTCCTATTGAAGCTAGGTATTCTTCCTGGAGTCTGTTAAATTCAGCCTCAAATAAGTTTCTGTCGTTTTCAGAAAGTTCAGCCCAACCGGCATCTAATTCTGCCTGATGATCCTGTAACACTTCAAGCACACTTTCGTTGCCTTCAGCCATCGCCTCTCCAATTTGTACAGAAAGGCTAAAAGCCTGATGTGCCAAATCAAAAATTGAAATGTCCGGCTGATAAACATCTAATTCCACTACATCTACTTCAGCCTCGGCTGCTTTTTCTTTTTTTTCGCAAGAATAAAAGACACCGGCAATCAATGCCATCGCAACTAAAAAAACAATAAATTTCCTCATTTTTTACCCCTTTGGATAAGTTTGTATAGCACAAGCTATGATGTTATTTTAACATAACTCTAATAAATGTACAATAGCCAAAATCATAATTCTTCAAATAATTTCCAATTGCCTGCCTATATTCCCAAGCAGGTGCCAACCGCAGAGGCGGTGCCGATCATAAAATGATCAGTTGGCACTGTTTTTGTCTTTCCCTCGGGAACACTTAATTCAACTGATGTAATTTCGTTGCCGGCCAGGGCGGTCATACAGCCGTATTCCCCTTTGGCAAGGAGGTCGGCGGCGGCTTTTCCAAGCCTGGTTGCCAGTACCCTGTCCGAAGGGCTAGGTATGCCCCCGCGCTGCACATAGCCAAGAACTGTAGCCCGTGTCTCCATGCCGGTTTCTTCGTAAATTTCACTTGCGATCCGGTATGCTGCGGAAGGCCCCTTTTCTAATTGGTATTTTTTTCGTTCGTTTTTTTCCATAGAAGACTCTTTTATGGAAAGCGCTCCTTCTGCGGCAACCACGACGGAGAAAGCTTTCCCCAATTTTGCCCTCTTTTCCAGATGCCGCACTATGGCCTTAATGTCATAAGGAATTTCCGGGATTAAAATTATATCGCCGCCGCCTGCAACTCCGGCATAGAGAGCCAGCCAGCCAGCCCTATGCCCCATTAATTCAATTACAATTATTCTGCTGTGACTCTGCGCCGTGGAATGTAAGCGATCAATGGCTTCTGTGCCTGTTGCCAATGCCGAGCTAAAACCAATGCTTAGGTCTGTACCTACTATGTCATTGTCAATAGTCTTTGGCAGGCTTATGATATTGATCCCCTGCCTGGCAAGGCGGGAACAAGTGGTATTGGTGCCGTTGCCTCCAAGAGCTACAAGGCAATCCATTTTAAGTTTTTTATATGTTTCTTTTATAGCGATGACTTTTTCTTCTGCAATTTCGTTGGCTTCTGCAAATTTGGCGTTAAAAGGTTTTTCTCTGCTTGTTCCCAGTATTGTCCCGCCCCTTGTCAATATACCCGAAAAGTCAGACGGTTCTAAAAAACGGTGTTTTTCTTCAATAAGCCCGCGGAAACCTTCGGCAATGCCGATTATTTCCATGCCATAACTGTTATACGCCGTATGGCAAACGCTTCTTATCGCAGCATTAAGACCGGGGCAATCTCCGCCTGCCGTAAGTATCCCAAACCGCTTTGTCAAACTGCTTTTGATTTCACTCATGATTATTTTATACAATAAGTTCCGGGTTTTGTAAATGTGTACCCACTACCCACTTCCTCCGTGCCTTAGTGACAAAAAAACGTCTGCAATTATCAAGCAAACCGCATTTTTTTGCCATTAATATTATATGAAAACAAATATAAACAAGAGAAAAATGAAAAATTAAGAAAGAAAAAAGCAAGACTTCACTCAGAAAGTTTAGCTGGTTGTAAACAAAGCAGACTGTCGTTTTTCATTTTTCTCTTTTCTCTTTTCACTTTTAACAGCCTGAATTCTATGTGTTGTACAACGGCACAGATTCCTGCCCTGACACGCAAACTTTAAAACTGTCTGATATGTTCAAGTGCTTTGATGACTTGGGTTTTGAAAAAGCCGATCCCGTTCTGGAGTTGCAAGTCAGGGTCTTAAACATAAACGAAGGCAGAAATGAAGCAATTGTAAAAAGATGCAGCATTCTTGCGCAGTACAGCGCCTTCGTAGGCAAAGTCCGTGAGTTTGAGAAAGACGGTTACGCCCGTGAAGAATCTATAAAAAAAGCTGTTGTCTATTGCTGTAATCATGATATACTGAAAGAGTTACTGGAAGAGAATGCTTCGGAGGTACTTAATATGCTGATGACAGAATGGAACTGGGATGATGCCAAACAAGTCTGGTTTGAAGAAGGCTTTGAAGAAGGGCATGAAAAAGGTATGGAAAAAGGTATGGAAAAAGGCGTGGAAAAAGGCGTGGAAAAAGGCGTTGTAAAAGAACGTGAAGAAAGCCATGAATATTTTTTAAAGCTTCTTGATCAGGGTTTATCGGTTGAAGAAAT